>Ga0265301_10000062_pt1 | contig 174321 bp, 157 predicted proteins | sample AusTroGonzalo_MG_2_FD_193488 | JGI IMG/M metagenome (GOLD analysis project Ga0265301, IMG submission 193488) | Bovine rumen microbial communities from tropical cattle in Woodstock, Queensland, Australia - Gonzalo_04 | ecosystem: Host-associated > Mammals > Digestive system > Stomach > Rumen ... | reverse complement strand
TTAGTACATTATCATTGGGCAGTGCGGAGGCTATATCATATGGTAAAGGTGAAAATCTAAGTAATCATAGTGATTATTGTCGTTTATACGATAGCGGATGGCACAGTGTGGCATGCAGCAATCCAATGTTTACGGAATTACAACAATACGAATGGAAGCAAAATTTTGCGAACGGAACAGTGTACGGCATGGCACACTGCAGTGCAAAGCCGGGGAACAATTACAGCGCGACATGGCCGGCTGAGAATAGGGCAAATTACACATCGACACTTGATGCTATGAACGATTATGATACGCAACACAGCAGCGAAGAAAAGAAATATTGCTGGTGTCAGGCGACAGGTTATAAGGCAACGAACCAAAGCACGATACAAAGGCCTTTGTCGTCCCTTGCTTGGGTGTTCGCCTACGACTACGGGTCCGCGTCCTATTGCGCGTACGTCTGTGCGGCGTACTGCGCGTACAGCGTCCGCTGGCGTTCGGCCTTTCGCGATGCTTTATTCGCCCCGGCTACGGCGAATTAATTAAAAAGTTTTTATATCAGTTCGGTCGGTTTCCCCCGACCCGAAACACCCGTGGTTCCCAGGTCACGGGTTGTTTTTACCCCCCACGCCACTCTGTGGCCCTCTCCCCCAGTGGGGGAGAATTATTCCGCAAAGTAGAAGACCCCCCCCCCCCCCCCGTGGGGGAGTACCCCGGAACGGGGGTGAGGGTTGAAAAAACCGGGCGGGGCGCCCGGCTTTCTTTATTTGTTAGTTAATTGTAATTCTATGCGGCGATTTTTTTGAAGTGTTTTCGCATCCTTACCCAATTCGGTTGGATGTAAATCGCCAAATCCGGATGGAACAAGTCTGCGTTTCGAAACACCGTCTTTGACCAATTCATTAACCACAGCAGTTGCACGCAACAAAGACAATTCCATATTGTTTTTATAACCTGTTGTGCCTGGCAATACAGCCTTGCTGTCTGTGTGGCCATCAACGCGGATAATCCAGTCAATATCAGTTGGGATTTTGTTTTCAAAATCTTTGATGATATTTGCCAATATTTTTATTTGCGCTTTGCCGTCCGCAGTAATTTTATAAGAACCGCTTGGGAATAAAATATCGCTTGAAATAATGAATCTGTCGCCATCAGGTCTGACCGTTGTGCCGTTGCCCAACGCGATTTTAACCTGTTTATAAAATTCAGATTGATATTGTGTCAATTCAGCGATTTTTTCAGCCATCGCAGTATTCAAACGATTCGACATTTCTGTATATTCAACTTCTTTTTGGCGCGCATTTTCTTCGGCCTGTTTTAATTGTTTTTCAAGTTCGGCAATATGTTCGTTCAAATCATCGATTTCTTTATTTGCCTGGTCCAAGATATCTTGTCTGTCTTCGGCACCTTGTTCCGAAACCTTTTGTGTTTCTTGCTTTGCCAATTGAAGTTGTTCGTTTAATGCCTCTATCTGGCGGGCCAATTCTTCCTGTTGGGCGGTTAATTCAACAACCTTATCTTCATAAGCGTTGGCAAGATTTTCCTGGTTTTCTTGTTGATTCATAATTTGGTTTTCTTGATCAATAAGGGCATCGCGCGCCGCAATTAATAATTGTTCGGCCGCCTGTTTGTCCACAGTCATTTGTTCAATCTGTTCTGCCTGGGCCTGTCTTGTCTGTTCAAGTTCAGCAACCTTGCGTGCACCAGTGTTTTTGTTAAACACGCTTGTCGTAGTCCACAAAAACACGAACACGATAAGCAAGAAAATTAAAATAATCACCAGGTTAGAAAATAAATCTACGAATCCTGGCCATGCTGATGTTTTATCACGAAATCTTATGTTTAACATGTCTTTCTCTCTCTTTTGGTTGTTTTATTTTTTGAATAAATATTCTACTGCGGTGCCGATATATTCAGCATACGCATCAAAGTTTTCCAAATCGCTCTTGGTTGTTGGACGAATGTTTTTATGCGTTGCCAAATATTTTTTCAACCCATCAACATTGTCAAAGCGCACAATTCTTGAATCATTGCCGTCAATTTCATATTCGTTGACACAAAGCACGCGTGTGTCAATTGTCAATCCTTCCAATGTGTCAGCAAAGCACAAATCAAACCGTTTAAGCACGTTTTGCAACACATCATAATTATTAGTAAGTGTTGCGACGAATAATTTTTCATCTGTGCCGATTGCCACAACCGCAGGGTATTTTCCATTTATTCTTACCAAATCAGATATGTAATAGCCGTTGTCAGTAAAGGCATCGTATATTTCAGAGATTTTTGTATAAGTATTTTCATCGACCGGGGCCTTGTCAGCAACTGCGGCTGTTTTTGTGTCGCCTGGTGTTTTCAATACATATTTAGACATAAATTCTGTTAATTCTTGGAATAGGGTGTTTTGTGCGAATTGTAATTGAAGCCCCAAGAAACCGACAATAAGACTTCCCGCAAGGCCAAGCAAAGAACTTGTAAACGCTGTTGCCATTCCGGCAAGCGGCCCCGCCATACCCATTTGCATGTTCTGTAATACAAAAGCGTCATCAAAATCAATGTTTATTAATAATTCGGCAAAACTGCCCACTGTCATAATAAGGCCCCAGAAAGTCCCCAAAAGCCCAAGGAAAATAAGCGTGTTTGTCACATAGCGCACTGAATCGCGTTCTTCTTCGATACGAATCGATACCAAATCAAGCAATTCAGCCAAATCTGTTGTTGTTATGTTAATATGTTTGTTATGAAGCGCCAAAGATATCGGACGCAACAATTTCGGCGCAAAGCCGTGATTTGTTTGGCCCTTGAAATACAAATGCATCCATTTATATTCTGGCAATAATCTAAAAACACTGACAAAGCAAAGACAAATTCCAAAGATTGTTGTGCCGATAATAACCCCGTTCAAAAAGATATTTGTTATCGCGATATTCATAAAAGTTTGCCAGAAAATCAGCAAAAACACCAGCAAAACCGCCGTAAATATCGACATTATGTTAAGGTTTCTGTGAAACTTTTTCATCCATCTTTCCTCTTTATATAAGAAAGCATAATAAAATTTTCGCGACCGTGTCAATAATAAATACTTGCTTTTTTATAAAAAATCTTCATAATGGTGGTGTTCCTGCTGATGACATGGGGTTATCGGCTGACTTAAACCAAAGGAAATAAAATGGCTTACTATGAAAGCGTCTTGGTATTTCGTCAAGACCTTACCGAACCGCAGGTTAAAGAAAAAGCGGCTAAATTTACCGAAATAATCAAGGAATTGGGCGGTGATGTCAAATCTACTGAATTTTGGGGTTTGCGCAATTTGGCATATGTAATTCGTAAAAATCGCAAGGCTCACTATGTGATGCTTAACATCGAATTGCCTGGCAATCAAATCACAGAATTGGAACGTCGTTCCCGCATTGACGAAGATGTTATTCGTTTCTTGAACGTTCGTGTCGAAGAATTATCAAAAACTCCATCTGTAATGATGAAGAAAAATCCAGAAGAAGAGGTGGCATAATGGCAGTTCGCGCAGCAATTTATCGTAAAAAATCTAACCCATTAAAGGGCAAGGTTATTGATTACAAAGATGTGAAATTATTGTCCCATTATATCACAGAACGTGGAAAAATCGTTCCATCGCGTATTTCTGGGGTTTCACAAAAGGATCAACGTGCTTTGGCAGTTGCTATTAAGCGCGCGCGTCATTTGGGGTTGATGCCGTTTGTAAGAAATAACCTTGGGTAAGATAAGGTTTTTGATTATGAATAAAAAAGATGTTATTGACACGATCGACGACATTGTTGAACAGTATACATTCTTGCCGCTTATGTTTTTTACGCTGGGCAACTATGGTAAGGGGTATAATGTTAAAGAAGTTATTCATCCTTATGAACTATCTTCTTTCAGAGAACAAGTAGAAAGGTCATTAAACATTAAATTGACAGAAAATATTGATAATATGCATGTAAGAGCGTTTTGCAATTTGTGTATTGTCAAAGCCCAAAGTGTCATAACAAGATAAAATAATTTGGGTTTGAAAAAAACTCTAACTTTTAAAACAAAAGGACAGATAAAATGAAAGTTATTTTGACAGAAAAAATTACAAAATTGGGTAATATCGGCGATACAGTCGAAGTAAAAACTGGTTTCGCACGCAACTATTTGTTGCCAAATAACAAGGCTATGCGTTTCACAAAAGAAAATGTTGCTTTGTTCGAAGCAAAAAAGGCAGAAATTGTCGCCAGACATGAAAATGCCAAGAAAACAGCTGAATCCAAAGTTGATGCGGTCAAGAACGCAAAATTCTATATGATTCGTCAGGCAGGTGATACCGGTCAATTGTATGGTTCTGTATCTTCACGCGATATCGCGCGCGAATTGAAAGAAATCGCAGGTGTTGCGGTAGAATCGGCTCAGGTTTTATTGGGCGCGCCAATTAAATCCGTTGGTGTGTTCGATACAAAAATTGCTTTGCATCCGGATGTTATCGTTGATGTAAAGATTTATGTCGCACAATCTAAAGATGAAATTGATGCTTTGGTTGCTGGTAAAAAATTGACTTTTGGAACAAAGAAAGTTGAAGCAGCAGTAGAAGAAGAAAAAGCAGAAGACAAGGCAGAAGAAAAACCAGCAGAAGAAGCAAAAGCAGAATAATTCGTTTCTATGAATTTTGAAAAACGCCCGCTGCTATGCGGGTGTTTTTTTGTTTGTGTGTTTTCAACGCGTTTTGTATCTGAAACAACAGTACGATTGCACTATTTGTTGTTGTTCTTTTTTGCGGGGATGTTCGCGCCGTTTGCGTATCAACAGCAACCGTCGTCTGTGGTACAGACAAACCAAGGCACACAGTTAAAAACAGCATTATCCTTTTCATTCCTTTGAATGGATATTAGCAATATGTATATTTTTTTGGGCAAGAAGATTTTTTTATAGACAAAACATTTAAAATTTTTGTAAACTGAAATCTGGTTAGGAGAAAAGATTGCCGAGAAACTCGAATTTTCGGGCTTTTGTTAGGTTTTTACACCGCACACTTTTCGTGTCGGTTGTAGGCTTTTGTTCTGTGTTTGGCGCTGTTAATGGTGCGGTGGCCAGTGATTTGATTTATTTTTGTGGAATTAGTGGTGCCTATGGAAGTCCACCAGATACAGTTTATAACATTACTCCTGGAACTTCTGTGTCTTTGTCTCAAAATTCTGGTGGTTGTTATCCCAGTGAATCGTGGCAAGAATTTGGTGGTTGGATTTGTTATGAAAGATATGAACAACCTCTCGTTTATGGTGGGGGGACTAGTGTACAAGATGATACTAGTTATCAGGTTAATAATGGTTATACTTTAACGATGCCATCAAATGGTCACAATGTTCGGTGTCATGCGAACTGGGTTCCTAAACAATACACAGTAAATTATTATTGTAATATGACAGGAAATCAGTTAATTACTGGGGCTGCTTTTACAGCAAACGTCATGTTTACGTTGTTATCGAATGTTTCAAGTTGTAATGTGGATTCAACAGAGTACAGTTTCGTTGGTTGGCATTGTGAAGCTGTCGGTTATTCTACTTCTTTACTCAATGCGGGTGATCAAGCAACTTTTTATGATAATACGAATTGTTATGCCGTATGGGAAGAAATTACTCCATGCGATCCAGGTCAGGTTGTAGATACTGAAATCTTGGGCGACGCGGTTAATGGCTGGGGTGATGTAATGCAACTTTCTAATGTTTCAATTCAAGCGATGTGCAGTAATACACCTGGAACAACTTGGGCCGAAGAAGGGAATCCTAGTTCAACTTCTGGACCTTATTGTTGGTGTCAGGCAACTTCTGCTTTAAACACTCCGTTAAGTAATTATCCTTGGGTGTATGTTGGTTATGATGTAGATAATGATTCGTCTTCGGTTAGTTGTGACACTACTAATTGCGAGGATCTTTGTGAATCATCCATATGTTTTAAGGACCCCGGTTGTTTCTTTAATACCCATTTGTTAAAGAAGAATATATGCGGTTATAATGTTTCTTATGACTGTGGTAGTCATGGAACCCTTGTTAACAGTAATCAGCAACCTGTTGGTGTAGTGATGGATGCTAATTATGCTATTTCTGATGTTTCAAGTATATGTTCGTTTGACACTGGGTATGTGCCAGATTCTGATGCTTCACACGTGATTCTTGATGGATGGGTATGTACGGCCGATAATGGAAATTCGTCTCAATCTAATTATTGGTTGTCGTATAACCCAAACGGAACTAATGTTTGGTCATATGCTGATAATTATACATGTACCGCCCAATGGACTTGCGATATAGGCTATACAATGGTGGATAATCAATGCGTGCTTGATAGTTGTTCAATAATATTGAATCCGAACAATGGGACTGGGGCTAAACAAGGTGGAGATTCTTCAAATACTGCAAACAACTTGAAAACAATATATTCTCAATATGGTAATGGTGTGTATAAAACCAATATTAGTGGTATTTTAAGTAATCAAATGACAGGCCAAAGTGGTTTGGATGATATACCGCCTTCGCCGGCACTGGGAATTCCTGTTGGACGAACTGTGACGTATACATTTGATGCCCAAACCACTGCGCCAACCAATCCGGAAACAGGTTTTCAGTATTCTGTCACTAATCCATCTGACATTGTAAAACAAAGGTCTTTTGTAGGATATTATTCCATAACAAATGTTGGTGCTACTGCTCCTATGCTGTGGTTATCACAAAATGCGGACAAACAATGTATTGATGATAATGGCTATATAACAAGTTATGGTCAAAGCACAGCGGATAGTGTTGCACAAAATAATGGTTCTTGTCCAACAACATGGTATGCCCAGTATGATTGTAAAAATTCTGGTAGTTTACCTAATGTTCCGTTATCGGGTTATACGGTGACCAGGTGGAAAGCTGGAAACACAAATATCGCAGCCAATGCGGGTGGTATAGCAATGTGTGTGGATCAAAATTTTGAAGCGGTGTGGCAGGCAAATACATACACTATCACTTATGCGCCTGGTGAAATTGGTGGCAATAATGAAGACAGATCTGTTAAATTTGATACAAATACATATGTGGACGGCACAACGCCTTTGAATGCGATATCTAATCCTTTTTCTGCGACAGGATATGTTTTTGATAAATGGTCTTCGAATCATAATGTTGGTACCGGGGCAGGTACACAGACTGATTATGATGAGGGCGATTCCTTTGGATATTACAAGGTTGGTGGGAATACAATTATAACAGCCCTGTGGAATTGTGATGAAGAAAATGGTTATTATCGTAATCAAGACACTGGACAATGTGAACTGGCATATTCATTGACTTATGGTTGTGGTACTGCAACGGCAAGTACATGGACAAACGGTCAATATGAAGATGCAAACGGTCCGTATGTGGCAAATACTTCTGTGGCGACGTTGTCATCTGCGTCAGGTTGTACAACGCCCTCTAATGTTTCGTTGTCTGGTTGGGATTGCGGTGGTGCTGACCCGATTGTTCCAGGCAACAATATAACAATCACAGGTAATACAACATGTACCGCCCAATGGGATTGTGATACAGGGTATCAAATGGTTGATGGTGAATGTGTTCGTTTATTATATCATGTAACATATTCTTGTATCGGTTCTTCTTCTACAGCGTCGTCAACTGGGACTCCGCCACAAGATGATACTGATTATGAATATAATGACTCTGTAACTACACCAACAATAGAATCTGCCACAGCAAATGGTGGTTGTGCAAATTCGGCATACCCTTTGTTACAAAGTTGGGTGTGTAATGGTGTTAGTGTTCAACCAGGGGAGAGTTTTTATATAACTGGAGATACTTTATGTATTCCCAATTGGAGCCGCAACATAATTGAAATCAATTTGTTGGCACCAGATGTTTCGGAGTGGGGAAATTCACACAAGATATATTCTTGGACTTATAAAGGGGCACATCTTAATAGTACAAGTTCAAACTCTTTTATGACACAAAACACAAATGAATTACCAAGCACTGATATACCAACACGTACAGGGTATGAATTTACGGGGTATTACAAAGATATTTCAGGGGCTGTTCAATATATTTTGCCGAATGGTTTTATTACCCAACAAGGTATGGAAGATTCTAAATGGAGTGGATATCTTGCTGGTTATCCTAATAATTGGTATGCTGGTTGGGAAGTCAATACATATAACATAGAGTATGTTTTGAATGGCGGCACACATGGTGCTGATCATCCGGCAACTGCTACTTATGATGTAGAATTTAGTGTAAGCAATCCAACTCGTACAGGTGCTTATGTGTTTAATGGTTGGAATATAACAGGTATGGATTCTATCACACATTATTATGGCAGTAATCAGACAACAGAAAATACTATATCTAATACAAGCGAGACAACATTTAAAAACCTGCGTTCAACAAGTGGTACTGTTACGTTTACGGCGCAATGGGATTGCGAAGCAGGTTATGAACAGGTTGATAACCAATGTGTTCCGTCGGCCTATACGCTGACATATACTTGCGGTACCGGTACAGGAAGTTCGTGGACTGATGCAAACAGTCCGTTTACAGCCGGGGCAGATACAGTTGTGAATACTTTGTTGGCTTCTGATGTGGAATCACATTGTACAGCCCCGACAAATAATCAGTTTAGTTATTGGAAATGCAACGATGCTAATGTCATAGCGGGTAACCCGATAATAATGAATGCTGATAAAACTTGTGTTGCACAATGGAAGTCAGCGGTTATCAATCTTGAATGGTTTTCTGATGACACAGAATATACAAACAACCCACAATCTTGTGTATATGGCACTATAAATGGCATAGCACCAATATCTCATCCAAATAAAGAAGGTCATACTTTCTTAGGTTGGAATGTCAGTTCTTATCAATGTGATTTGTCTGACATGACGCCAAGTGTAAATGGGTCTAAGAGAGAATGGCTTAATCACAACGGTTCAAGCAGTCAGGGAAGCTTAGAAGCGATGTTTGGATTGACAGAAAATGATACATTCGGTTGTTTGTTCCCTTATGGTAAAGTTATCGGTGCTTCTCGCTGCAGTACTGTTGATGGAACAAACGCGCAACCAGGAACACCATCGCCAGATTATGAAGGTGGACATTGTTGGTGTAAGTTGATAAGGCTGATTAAAAATGATGGGCAACAGTGTGATTTGTCTTATTCCCCATGGTTGTATTTTGGTTTTGTGTCGCAATGCGATCAAGGTTGTGCTGAAACTTGTGCTTATCAAATTATGTATAAAAATTTGTTCAGGTCAGCAGCATACAGTCATTTATAAAAAACAGATTTAAGAAACCGCCCATTTGGGCGGTTGTTTTTTATTAGTTGATTCATTTTTTCATTTTGAACCGAACAAAGTTTCAAGTGAAGAAGCAAGACTTGTCGGATTGCTTGTATTAATATCTGTCAAAGCATCTTTGCCAGAAAGGTCCAATGTTGAAAAATCTGTATTAGAAACCATACTTTGTAATGCCGACATATCAAATCCGGACAAATCCAGTTTGTTGACATTTTTCATTCCCGCGCTTTGCAATCCTTTTTTAAGTGCTTTTATAGTTTCGTTATTTTGTTGGGTATTTGTTCTGTTGTTTTTCCAATCTTTGATTAAATCACCCAATTTGCCATTGATTAAACTGTTGCCGCCAACGCCAATGATTGTTCCGGCACCCGCCGCGACAGCACCACCAATCACACGATTTTTTGATGTTTGTTTTTCAGCATCAAGTTGTTGTTGGTCAGATTCACTGTTTAACATTTGGGTGCGATAAATCGATGCGTATGCGCCATTGGTTATGCCAGTGTTTTCATCGTCGTAAAGGCCCATTTGTGATTTATCCAAGATTTCCTGAGTTTCAATTCCAGGTGTCATACCCAATGCTTCTTTGCGTGTTTTAAGGTCGCTGGCCAAAGCAACATATTCACTGCGATATTTCATCATGTTGGAATTGTTGCCACCTGGCAATTCAATTTCTTCGCTGCCGCCCTTTACTTGTTTGCCGTTGGCATATCTACAACGAAAAGTTGCAATGTACGCAGCCATATCTTTATCGGCGTCTTTATCAGATTTTTGTTCTGCCAACCCTTGCATTAATTCCATAGCGCCAATTCCAGTAGCGGCAGTTGTCGCGGCTGTCAAAGTGCGATTAGCCAAAGATTGTTCATTTGACTTTGCGTCGTCATAGGCCTGTTGTTTGGCGTCCAATTTAGCGTTATCAACCGCAACCGCTGCCGCAGAAACAGCAGACAGGTTATTTGGGCTGGCAATATTGTTGTCGGTTTGAAGGGTATTATTAGATTGTGTCTCGTCATCATCTTCTTCATATTTTAGTGAATCGATGAATTCTTGGTCTTCCAACATGGCGTCGGCTTCAGTAAAATCAATGTCGCCAATTTCAATAGCATTATTTATTGTTGGGGCAGAAGATACTGACGCTGAATCATCTTCGGTAACAACTTGATCTACTGTGCTGAGGCCATTACCACCCACCGCCATTGCTGATACGGTATCCAATACAGAAAATATTGCTAATAAAGATACAAATTTTTTCATCATTATTTTTCTACCAATTTTTTAACGTTTATTAAACATCGCTTTACGGGATGCTTCGCTGTCTTTTATTGTGTGTGCGCATAATTGCGCGCAGATACTTTCACAGGCAGTGTTCATATTTCGTTTTACATAAACCCAATTAGAACCAGTTGGTTCAGTAGCACCGCAATAACAATGATTTCCTGATGTGTTTCCAGGATTGCCAACCCTTACAGATTCTTGATAATATTCTGTGGCTCCAGTTAAAGTTTCTTTTACTGCTCTGCCTGTATAAGTTGCACCATTTGGTTCCACATTTGAACATTTATAAGTGCCAGATATTTTCCCATACGCAAATTTTGCTTCCCATGTTCCCAAAGGCAAATCATCACATTCAATTTTGTCCGAATCTCCATTATATTCGTCGGTTGCCACCATTATACTACAAGAATCAAGTTTTAATCTTGCTCTGGCAACAATTGCTCTTTTTGAAACATCTATATCACTTAATTTCGCGACAGGGTAAATACCACCGGTTTTTGCTGCTAAATCATTATCGGTTGTTCTATCAGGCGATACATTTTGATTTTTCGGGGCAGGGGATTGTGTTGACAAAGTATTATTTGTTGTATTATTAGCAGGTGCAACAGTAGTATTGGTTGTTGTGGTTGTGTTCACTGGCTCGTCAGTGAGTTTAGTTGTCGTAGTTGCTTGGGGGGCACTGGCATTGTTTGTTGTGGTATTATTATTCACGGCCGCATTAGCGTTTGCATTAGTATTGGTGTTTGTGCTTTTCGGTGTTGTTGAATTATTTTGTCTATTCACCACATTGCCACTGTTGTTTTTTGGTTTTTGTGGATTGGCTGTGGTGCCTGGACGTTGTACCAGGTTTGTACCTGTGGTTGTGTTATTACCGTTCGTTGATGCGGGATGAGAATGTATACCATCTGTCAAAGCAGTCGCAGTTGTCGCCGTGGATAAAGCACCCACACCTGCGATAGAACCATTAAGATTAGAGTTGGTTGAGTCGTCTTTATTTATAGTATTTGTTTGTTTACTCGTATCTTGGATACAATATTTATTATTTGTTGATCTTTTATACCCATCATTGCAAGTTTGAACAATACAATCCAAAGATTTGTTATACGTTGCTTTTTTCGCGCCTGTGACAGTTGCTGTACAATCACCACCTGCTGTTGCCATACCAGATGAGGTAGTGCTGGTTGAATCAGTGGTTTTAGATTTGTTTTTTACACAACGTGTTTTATTCTTGTTTTCTGTATAGCCATCTTCACATGTTATTACAGTACAAGTTGCTTCGTCGATAGTTAGGGCATTATTGATTTTACATTCTTTTTCTTTTTTTACACAGCTTTTATTATCTTCGCTTTTTGTGTACCCAAGCATGCATGTTTTTACAATGCAATTTTCACCTTCGCCTTCGGTGAACAGGGCGTGTTCTATTTTACATTTTTCTTTCTTTTCTTTTTCTGGTTTTGCGTTGGTTTCTTTGGTCTCTTTTTCTTCGGCGTCAATGCATTTATTATTCTTCCATTGTTTACCAGGTGTTTCTTGGCATTCTTCTTTTAATGATTTCTTTGCCTTTTGTGTTGCAACCGCGCGGTCAATTGCACCAGATGATATAAGTCCCGCTGCCGTACCAACACCCGAACCCAACATAGCAGATGATGCCGCTGTTTGTGCGCGTGTTTCGCGATAAGCATTTTCTTTATAAGTTGTGGCATTCACACCAAACCATTCTTGCGTACATACAAATGAATCGCCGGCATAAGCCTTACGCGAAGCAGTTGGCACAGACTGATCCGTTCCGGCATAAAATTCCACAGTATAAACACAATCAAAACTGCGTTCGTCAAAAGTTGCCCCCAAACTTTTACACTGTTTTGACATTAAATCGCGCAAATCATAAAGTCGTTTTTCATCTTTGGCGATATCTTCTTCGGCATTAATACGCAAACGCGCCATCGCGTCGCCAAAACGTGATGCCAATCCAGAATCAGATTCTTGGCATTCTTTTGCAATAATGGAACATTTTTGAACCGCCGCATCGGCCGCTGTTTTTCCAAGGCATTTATTATATGTTGTTCCACATTCATTTATAATACATGCGTTATAATTGTTTCCGCAATCAAGTACCGCGTTATATGACATAAGGCGTACGTTCATATCACGATCGGCCTTAATCTCTGGGACAAATAAATTAAATTCTTCGGCACTGCAATTTGTGTTAGAACGACATTTATTTAATTTGTCACCGAATATTGTATCACCATCCGTTGCGCATTTTGTGAAATCTTTGCCGCAAGTTTGTGCCATACATTTACGCAAAGCAACATCGCAGGCGCTGCTGTTTGAAGTAAGTGCCTTTTGTTGCGAAGATTTTGCGTTGGACAGTGCCTCACTTGCCGCCAGAGCATTTCTTTGTTTGCGAATTTGTTCCGCAAAACTGTTGTCTGGGGCAGCGGATTCTATGACCGAAGCCACCACATCTTCAAATTGATTTGATTTATTTTGAATTATCAATTCTGGTGTTTCTTCTTCGACCTGGGGCGTTATTTCTTCTGTGGTTGTTGCTGTTTCTTGGGTTGCGTTATTATTTGTTGCCTGGACATTTGAAGATACATTTTTTCGCGAAGCAGGAACCGCGCGGGCAGTTGAAACACGCGTTGCAGCGTCTGCGAAATCACAGGTTAAAAACAAAGAACCAAACACTGCCGCCGCAGTTAGTATTTTTGAAAAAAATATTTTGTTCGTTTTCATTTGTTTTTATCTTTATCCTATTTCAAGCGTTCGCATGCAGTGTCATAAAATTTACACAAATTTTGTGCTGCTTCTTTTTCATTATTGTTGGCGCATTTGTTGCGCATGTTATTTTTACACACGCTGTTAACGCAATCATTTTTTGCCTTGCTGTTTTTACAGCCAGATTGGGCGCTTGATAATTTTTGTTCGCGTTCGCTTTTGTATGCTGCGACAATATTTGATAATAATTTTGATTCATTTGCCAAAGATTTCTTGCGCGCAGAATCAATTGTTTTACGAATGTTTGATAAAAAAGATTCGCAGCCGCCATTTGCGACACTGCAAGCCGAAAAATATTTATCAAAGTCGGCATCTGATTTGCAATTACCATAATTTGCACCGCAATTTTTAGGGTCAATGATGCATGATTCAATTTCGTTTGAACAAGTGTTTTGTGTTTTTGCAACATTTGCTTTCTTTGCCAAGCCCACCATTTCAGCAGATATGCCGGCCGCCTTGCATGATTGTTCAATCAAAGAATCGTAATTGTCTGAAACGTCATCAGTTGTACACCCCGGTACTTTTTCAAGACACAATTTTGTTCCCCATATATATCTTTCACCGGCATCTTTTGGCGCAGATTTTAATTCTTTGTCAGAAATAGTATATTTAGAAGATGTTCCCGCAGAAATATTTCGCATGGCGGTTGAACGTGTTGGATCACCAGCAGAACTGGTTCCACAATATTGACAACGGGCCGCCGGATTTGCGCCAATATTTATAGCACACACAGAATCAAGGCAACGCGTTAAGTTGGCAACAGAACACGCACCAAAAACCAAACTTGGTGCAAATAAAAGCAACGCAGAAAAAAATAGCGAATGATATTTCATTTCTCTCTTTATAAAAATATTATATCAAAAACAGTACATTAAATCAAAGAAAAAATACCATATATTTTTAAGTAAAAATTCTGGACACGATAAGATTTTTTATGCTATGCTTTTTCATAAGAAGAGAGTGTTTTGATGAAAATCATTAGATTTTTGGGCGTTCTGTTGCTTTTGATACCGTGTGTGTCATCGGTGGCTGGTGCTTCTAATTTTCAAGATGCTTCGAAATTATTGGTTGCTGCGCGACGTGGTGATATTCAAACTGTTCAGGTTTTAATTAATTCTGGTGTTGATGTTAATTATGTTGATTCTACTGGATTGTCGCTTGTTTGTACTGCGGTTATGAATAACGATAAACGCGCGATTCAGGTTTTACAAATGTATGGCGCGGATGCTTCGGAATGTGATAAGCAGATAAAACAGTATCAGCAAAAAACACGTGTCGCGGCCAAGGGCGAAGAATATGGATTTTTCAGTGGGCTGTCGCCGGCGCATGTGGTTGTGCTTTCTGCGGTTGGTGTGGCGGTTGTGCTTGGTGGTGTTGTTTTGTTGACTGATGTTTTTGACAAAGACAATAATAACGGTGGTGGCGGATCAAGTGGCGACAGGCCGAATAACAATGGTGGCTCTGGTTCAACAACATCTGCGAAATTATTATTCACTGTGCCTTATGGGCCGGCGTATTTAACTTCTTCGGGAACTGTCGATACGAATTTTAATGTCGCGAATAATTTATATACTTGGGATACAGGTTCGCATGCCCCATATTTTAATTATTTAAGGGCGACAACAAGTGCACCTAATTTTTTAACTGATGGTTTGAATGCCAGACTTCAAAATTATTTGTTGATGATGGGCGGCTACTATTCTTTGGCAAGTGGTTATATGGGACAAAAAATTTTTAGAGATACTTCGACACATGCGCCAATTTTATCAGGAACAACTTATCAAAAGGCGCCGATTAATGTCGCTTTGATTACTGGAAATGGTATAAGTCCAACTGGTTCGGCCGGTTTTGGCAATGGTATTACATATGTGGCAAGTACGGCAGATGGTGCTTTGCCACAACATACTGACAAATATGTGAATAATAATTTGATTGTAAATGTTGTTGATGGTGTTGCAGAATATTCACATCAAGAAAAGACAGGTTTTGATTTATCTGGTTCTGGTTCGGCATTTAATCCATTTGCCAATGTTAATGAAAGTGCGCTGGCAAAGATAGTCGCCGGATGGGAGGCAGGTGGTAATCCAGTTCCTGATTTATATGGCTTTGTTCCAAATGGTGCTTTGGCGATATACAGAACTGGTAATGGTGTTTTTTGGTCAACACAAGATGCACCCACAGATCCAAGTGACGAACGCTTTGTTGGAAGTGTCAGCGGCACTTACAGTGGAACATTGACAGCGGGTGATACTATTGTTGTTAATGGAAATACATACAATTTGGTTGAAGGGCCACTTGATAATGTTTTGATTGCTGATTGTGTTGATGACGATTCTGGATGTACTAATTTTTCGATGTATCTTGGGGTGTATGATGCAACGAACACTACGAATCTTGGGGTTGCTTGGTACGTGAATACAGATAGTGACAGTTCTGTTGACACAGTTTATCAAATAACCACGGACGGTCAGATATATGTGGCAAAAACAGAAACATCAGTGCCTTATTATAATTTTCAGGCCATGTCAAATGCGGTCGGTGTGTCGGATGTGGTCGCAAATACTAATGTTTTGACGGCGTCGCGCGATAATAATTATACTACGGTTGATACTTTTACCAAAGATGCTTTTGTTCATGATGTCTCTGATTTAGATCAGTTTTACGTTGACAAGATAAATACTGTTTATGGTGGTCAACAGGGGGGCGTGGCAAATACTTTATTTATGAGTTATAGTAATAACAAGCCTATGTTGGTTATGCCGGCTGGTGAATTTTTGTACATAGATTCTTCTAATAATGTTTACTTAGACACTCAATCGGCGATGTTCGAAAATTATGCGCCACTTTTATCTTATGGTGGAAACTTGAATCATAATTTTATGACCGTCGTTGGGGTAAGCCATAATGAGGGAACATCCAGTGCAAGTACAATAGCCGAATATGGCAACGGAACAGGAACAGCATATGGTAAATTGAATTTGTCTTTGTGGCAAGATTCAACAGGTAATACATATATGTCGCGTATGTGCGGTGGGGCAGGTTTGGGTAATTCATCGGCCGGTATTGATCCATGGTGTTTTGCGGCGGCAGGGCCAACTTCGGAAATGGCTGTGGCGTCTGCAGCGGGTGCGGTTGCATCTGTGAAATCTGCTTTTGATTATATGTCTAATAGCCAGGTGTTCACATTGTTGGCGTTGACTGCGGATGGCCCATATTTGAAAACCAATACGGATGGCACAGTCTTTACAACTGAAACTTTGGCGACTTATTTACAAGGTATGTATGATATGCCGATTGAATATGATATTGGAACAATGACAACAAGCGAATATTTGAATTTATTCAAGACGGTTTATGGTTATGGACTTATTAATTTACAACGTGCGATAAACCCTGGTTTTTCAGTCTATTATTATGATGGAAACAGCAATAACATAGTATCGTCAGCCGGGAACAGATTTTGGGGCAAATTATCTTCTTCGACTTCGCGTGCGTCAACAGTATTTTCTTTGACAAGTCGCGGGGCGATAACAACTTCGTTCTATGATGTGGTGGAAAGTGCCGATGGTTCTATTTCTTTGCCACGTGTTTGGAATCAAACTTTTGCAGACAATGGGGCAAGACACAGTTTATATATGGGTGATGTGCTGGCTGATTTTAATGTGGGTTCAACGAACAAAAATACAAATCAGGTTGGAAATTTCACTTTTGATATGGCGATGACCCAACGTGCTTATGATGATGGATTGAACGGACTTGATAATTTGCGTGTAAAATTCAGTAATGAAAAATACGATATTGATGCGCAATATCAACGTTATTTAACAGATGGCGAATCAAGATTTTCTGGTCGTGCAAATGGTGTGTTATCACTTGTGGCGAATTCTGTGTCAACAGATGCGAAATATAAATTTGGGAATTTTGCATTTGGTGGACGTGCTTTTTCGGGCGCAATAACAGAAGAAGGATTGTTGGAAACAGATCCGGCGATTTCATCACAATTTGAACCGGGACGGCTTGGCCTTGCAAATGGTGCTGCAATGAATGCGGGATACAACAAAGACAGTTTTGGGGTTAATGTCGCGCTTGGAAATTTACACGAAACAAATACAGTCCTTGGTATGTATAGCGATGGCGTATTAACTATGCAGGGTGGTGATACAAAATATGTCGATTTATATGCAGAATATAAGCCGTTGGAAAATGTAAAATTGTCATTGCGTGGAACTTTTGCTGATACGCGTGTTGATACATTTGGTGGGGTAATCAGCGATGTTTCAAGTATTAAATCAAATGCTTTTGCGTTTGGAACTGATGTCGGCGGTTTCAGTTTCAGTGCTGCGATGCCTTTGGCTGTGGTTGATGGACAAATGGCATACGGATATGCTGAATTTGAAACAGTTGAAAATGACGGTACTTATGAAATCGCGATTAATAATCCGCATACAGAATATGTAGATTTGACTGCGGCAAAACGTGAACTTCGATTTTCTTCATCTTATAAAAGGGCGCTTGGTGAATTTACAGACGCAGGTATCGGTTTCATATATCGTGTGAATCCTGGGAATACAAATGCTTTTGGAAATGAATCCATATTTATGTTGAAAATGCATCACAGGTTGGGAATTTAACAAAAATATTGACAACTATTTGATTTTTGTCTATATTATCAATTGTAATCAATAACACATGGTGGTACGAATGGAATATATTTCTGAACAACTTGATACAAGATTAAGAGATGAAGATATCGCAATCTTGGCCTTTATGTGTGTCTTTTGTAAGAAAGATGTTATTAAAAAGGGGCTGTTTCCTGTACATTATGCTTATTATATCCCAGACCAAGAACAAGATTTAGATGTCGCAAAAATGTTGTTCGAGCAAAATGGCATCAATGTGCGTGCACATTATTCGCACATAAGGTTGGGTCGTGGCCAATATGCTTTACGTATGCGTTATTGGTGCAATAAAGATTATGACAAAGAAAGAAATTTTTTTAATGATATTATTGAAAAACGCAAAAATTTGTTTTGCAATAATTCAAAAGAAGAAGAAGCAATGTTGAACCAAAAAGTGGCTGTGCTTCGTGAAAAAGTTAAATAAATCAAAACCGCCGATTTTGGCGGTTTTTAATTGGAATACGTTCTTATGGTTTTGATTGCTGATTCGTGTCAAAATTAAAAGCATGAAAACGACAATATTTAATCTTTTTGTGATACTGGCGATTGTTGGGATTCACACACAAGCTGATTCCTGTACTGGAATCTCATTAAAATCACAAGACGGCGCAAACATAGTTGCACGAACTGTTGAGTGGGCCGAAGGCGAAAGTCCAAGCGATTATTTGATTGTTCCCGAAGGCTATGAAAAGCAATCTATGTTGCCAAATGGTAAGCGCGAAGGTATGAAATATACTGCGTTTTATGGCTATGTCGGTTTGGCGTCCGAAGATTATGTCATAGAAGGTTTGAATGAAGCAGGTTTATCAGCGGGCTTGTTCTATTTTCCAAAAGTTGGCTCTTATCCAAAATATGATCCGGCGCAAAATAATGTGACAATTTCAGATACTGAATTCGTCGCGTGGATGTTGGGTAATTTTGAAACTGTGGATGATGTCGTGGCGGCGCTTAGCCTTGTACGCGTAGTTGCAACAGATTCACGCGCTGAAAATTTACATTGGCGCGTGGCTGATAAATACGGTCGACAAATAGTCATTGAATACATAGATGGTATTCCAATGGTTCATGAAAACAAGTTAGGTGTTTTGACTAATTCCCCAGAATATGATTGGCATATTACGAATTTGAATAACTATATCGATTTGAAACCAGGAACATTGGATGCGCATGCTTTTGGTGATATAACAATGTCGCCTATTGGTCATGGTTCGGGCTTGTTAGGCTTGCCTGGCGATATGACGCCACCATCAAGATTTGTAAGGGTTGCTTTCTATCAAACATCTGCGCCGATATTGGCAAATGCTGAAAAAACTGTGGAACAAGCATTTGTGATATTGGAAGCGATGACAATTCCAATTGGTGTTCAATATAATGACAAAACAAAAATCCCAAATATTCCGTCTGCGACACAATGGACTTCGGTCACAGATATGACGAACAACAGGATTTATTACACGACAATGTATAATCCAATTATTCGTAAATTTGATTTGAACGAAATAGACTTTTCAAAAGTGAAATATCAACAGCATCCATTGGATACAATAAAATCCCGTCCAATAATAGATGCAACAGTTGATTGATAAACAAACTTAAAGATAAAAAACACCGCCCATTGGGCGGCTGTTTTTTTGTTCGTATTTATATATTTTATTTCGATACCACGACCATTGCAGTGCGAAGTACTGTATCGCCGAACATATATCCTGGTTGTAATTCTTGGATAATTGTATTCGTTTTTGTTTTTTCATCGGGTTTATCCACCATTTGAATTGCGTTATGAAATTGTGGATTTAAGATTTCGCCGACAGATTCAATCTTGCTGATGCCAATTTGCGCAAAAGCATTTGTTAATGCCTTTTCCATTGATTTGATACCCGCGTCTTCAGGATTGTGTTGTAATGCCGCATGGACAGCATCCATAACTGGCAAAATTTTTTCAGCAACACCCATTGCGCGATTTCTTGATACAGATTCCACATCCAACGCCGCGCGGCGACGTGTGTTTTCAAGTTCAGCCGCGACGCGCAAATATTTATCGTTCAATTCGGCAATCTTATTATTTAACTGTTCAATAATTTCATTTTGTTTATCGTTTGATAATTCTGTTGCCTTGTTATCGTCAACAGATACAGTTTCAATTTCTACTTCTTTTTCGTTTTTATTTTGTTCGTTCATGATTTACCTGCTTTTTGTTTTTTAGCATTATATATTTAATCTAGTGCTTTTATTATAGGTAAAAATGTTTCAGTTTTCAAGGACGCGCCCCCAATTAATAATCCGTTTACATAAGGAATAGATGCTATGTCATGCGCATTTGTTGCGTTCACGCTGCCGCCATAAATGACGGGGACGGGCGTTGGCAAAGTTTCAAGAACTGTCTTTAATGCCAAAACAATATCGCTTGTTGATGGTGTCATGCCTGTACCGATTGCCCAACGCGGTTCATATGCAACAATGTATTCGCCAGAATCAGGGATACTTTCCATCAGCATTTTTTTGATAACAGAAACTGTGTGGCCTGTCATTTTTTCTTCCATAGTTTCGCCAACGCACACAATTGGAATAAGTTTGTGTTTAAGAGCGACAGTTGCTTTTTCTTTGACCATTTCGTTTGTTTCAAAGTGGTAAAGACGTCTTTCACTGTGCCCGACGATGACATATTGTGCGCCGGCTTCTTTAAGCATTGCGGCAGATATATCGCCAGTAAAAGCACCGTCATTATGATTGCTGACATCTTGGGCGCCAATCGCGACATTATAATTATCGCCATGAAGCAATGTAAAAGGCAGGCACATTACAATTTTATTTTTAGTTTTTACAGATTTAATGGATTTCAGCAAATTTTCTTTATCTGCCATAGTGCCGTTCATTTTCCAGTTGCCGATAATAAATTTCATTTTTCTTCCTTTTTTATTGATTTTTTATCATTTCTTTTGCTATGGTATCGCAAAAGGTGGAAAAATGCTAGAATATTTACGTAATGCCGCTGACAAACCGTTGGCCAAGGTTTTAATGTTTATTTTGATTTTCAGTTTTGTCGGCTGGGGTGCTGCTGAATGGATTTTTGGTGGTTCCAGTCGGGATACCACGCTGCTTAGTGTGGGGCGCGCTGATATTTCTGTTCAACAGTTCAACAGTGAACGTTCGCGTCAACTTGCCCAAATGTCCAAGGATGAACAAAGGGCATCTTATACTGATCCGGCCAAGGCTGCGGCATTGACTAATTCTGTTATGTCAAAGTTGACTATTGATCAATTGGCATTAAATCGCGCAAATGATTTGGGTTTTGTTGTGTCTGATAAACGAATCGCAGATGAAATAAAATCTTATCCTGAATTTCAGGTTAATGGTGAATTTTCGCCTTGGATGTTTGATATGGTTTTACAAAATTCCGGTATGGGTGAACAAGATATCGCGAATTATATACGCGCAGATATTTTGCGTGGCATGACACTTGGCGCAACAGGGGTTGCTTTGCGTGTGCCATCTTTCGCGATTGATGCGGCGTATAATGCGCGCTATGCACGTCGTGATGTGAATTATGCAACTGTGAAATTTGCTGATTACAAGGTGGCCGAACCAACAGATGACCAGTTAAAGGTTTATTATGCCCAAAATCCACAGGTTGTTCCGGAAACGCGTGCTGTGTCTTATGTGTTTGTGGCGGCTGATATGAGTAAGCCTGATATTTACGATGAAAAATTCAAATTGGCCCAACAAATCGAAGATATGATTATTTCTGGCGATTCTATGAAAAATGCTGCGGACAAGCACAAGGCAAAATATGTCAAAGTTGCGAAAATTGAACGCGGTAAAAAATCAGGGGACAAGGTTTTGACTGATGATTTGGTGGCTAAATTATTTGCTATGGAATCAGGCAGCGAAAGTGAACTGATTGAATTAAAAGAAGGCTTTGTGATTTTGCGTGTTGATGAAGTTGTTGCCCAGCACAACGCTGAATTTAACGATGTCAAAAAGTCTTTGGTTGGTGATTGGAAAAAGGCTGAACAGCGCAAACAGGCATACATTAAATCAAATGAAAAATTGGTTGATTTGAACAAGACAAATGATGTCAAAGGTTTGAAATCCGCATCTGTTACAAGAACCGATGGCGCACCATTGGTTGTTTTGAACGCCGCCTTTGCCGGACGTGAAGGGGATAATGTTATGGTCGAAGATGGTGGTGCTTTTTATATCGTCCACATTGGCAAAACAACAATGCCAAAAGAAGACAAGGCAAAGAAAGAATCACTTCGCAAAGAACTTGAAAAAATGTCTGTGCGTTTTGTGACAGATGATTATACCCAGTTCTTGAAACGTGAATATCCTGTCAAGGTACATGAAAAAACTTTCAACAGATTTATCGCGAAATAGAAATTCGCCCGCATGGGCGATTTTCTGTTTTGTTATCATATAATTAAAATCATGCAAATTGAAACATCTGGAATTTTGATAAATGTGCGGGCGTTTTCTGAAAGAGATGCGATTGCGCATATTTTTACGCGCGACAATGGTGTTTTAATTGGGCTTTTGCGGGGCGGGGTAAGTGCGCGTAAAAATAAACCACTTGTTGGGCAATATGGAAATGTGTCGTGGAATGCGCGTCTTGATTCGCAACTTGGGGTATTTCATTGGGAACCAGAAAAAAATTTATCTGCATCTTTGATGTTAAATGCTGATTTGTTAAAGATAATGAATTCTATGTTTTCATTAATTTATGCTTTGTTGCCAGAACGTGAATCTTATGAACATTTATATATAAAGACTTATAAAGTTTTGTGTGATTTGTCGCAATCAAACAATCCGTATGATTTGTATTTAGATTGGGAGATTGATTTGTTAAAAGATTTGGGATATGCGCTGGACTTGACACGGTGTTCTGGTTGTCAAAAAACAGAACATTTATGTTATTTGTCGCCAAAGACAGGGCGGGCTGTGTGTGCTGAATGTGGTGCGCCTTATGTTGATAAATTGTACAAATTGCCGATAAGTTTGAATATTACGAAAAAATTTATCACCAACGTTTGTGAACAACACGGTGTTGAAATTCCACATATGCGAAAAATGTTGTAATTTATACTTTTTTTTGTTGCGTTTTTAAGTTTTTTTTTCTAAGATCTTTTCGTTCAACTTACAAAGGAGAAAACTATGATTTGGACAATTATCACTGTACTTATCCTTGTTGCGGCAATCGCGCTGTATATGTTTGGTGGCATGTTCTTCAAACAGGACGGCAAGAAGGCTTCTGGCATGGATATTGTTTTACACAAGGGTGTATCTGCGTTGGCGATTGTATTGATTGCTGTGTCTGTATGCCGTTTGTGGACACCTGTGTACTTGGTACACACAAATCCTGCGATTTTGCAAGAAATGGTTCAAAATATGCAGGCTCAACAAGAAAAAGAAAAGAACAAAGTTATTCGTAAATATGTTGCGAAACATGCCGAAGATATGATTGGCGGTGCCCCAATTGCGGGTAATGTAGATGCCAAGAAAACAATTTTCTTGTGGTCTGATTATTCTTGCCCATATTGCCGTCGTGTTCACGCAGAATTGGCACGTGTGTTAAAAGACCGTGATGATGTTCGCGTTGTTTTGAAAAACTTTTCTATCCACGGTGCATTATCTGATGCCCCAGCAAAGGCTGTTATCGCTGCTAAATTGCAAGACAATGCCAAAGCTGCAAAATTGGACGAATTGTTGATGGCCAAAGAATATTACAGCCAAGACGATATGAAAGACCAGGCAAAATTGCCAGAAAAAATTAACGCAAGCGTTATGAAATTGGCAAAAGAAGCCGGCTTGGATACCAAGAAATTGGCTGCTGATATGGAAGGCGATGAAGTGAAAGCAGAATTGCAAAATGTTCGTGAATTGGCACAACGTTTTGAAATCAGCGGAACACCATATTTAATCATTGGTGATCAGGCTTTCCCTGGTGCGATTCCATACGCAAAAATTATCGAAGCATTGAAATAATAATGTCATAGATAAAGAATTAAAAGCGCCCGCGGTTTGCGGGTGCTTTTTTTATAAAAAATACTTTTCTTAATAAAATAAATATGTTATAATTTGAATGAATCCCTGGGAAATGGGGTTCGGGGCTATCACAAGCCTTACTATATCCGGTGCGAAAGCATCGTTAATTTGACGTGATGGTGCTTTTGCGCCGTCGCTACCCAGACTTTTATGGTCGGGGGGTCGTGTGTTATACAATACGGGAAACCGAAAAGCCACGAAGTCAATGATATAGTGATTTGTGAACTCCCCGACCGCCTTTTTCATGGCGGTTTCTTTTTTGAAAGAAAGGATTTTTTATGAAAAGGGTGTTTGCTTGTTTTGCGATTTTGTTTTTGCCGTGTGTTTCATACGCTGAATGCAAATTGGAAAAGGTTGATAATATTCGCGACCAATATCTTTTCCCATCAGATGAGGCATACAAAGGAAAATTGGCGTACATTTGTGGTAAAGGACATTGTGAAAACGGAACAGTCATAGGTGTCAAACCCAAAGACGGGAAATTTTATATTGGCAGTGGTTTGCCAGGCAAGTCAGTAGATACATATACCCCAAATAAAGATGAAGTTTATGCGTTCAGTTGTCGCACCGGTATGGACGATAAGTGGACAAACGCCACATCTACTATTACAAGATATTGTGGTTTTGTAGATGAAGATTATATTTCTGTTTTTAAGAGTGGTAGAGAGATTATTGGGAAGTTATCTAATAAAAGGGCCATAGTTGGTAAAAGAACAGATGCTTTATATGTTGGCGGCTATGAAGATTTATGTATTCTTCCAACTTGTTCAAAAGAGGGCGAACGCTATGCGGCCTTTAAGAATGCTTCCAGAATTACTTATTACATGGAATGTTCAAAAGGCGTTTATGTTATATATGGTGATGATATTTGGGCAGACCACTGTTATGAGCCAGATATACCGACAAAAGACACTCCACCATCTGGTTATGATAGTATATATGGTTATGATATGACTGTTGGGTACGCTAAATCTGGTTCTGGTTTTGTTGTACCAGAGTTGGATGGTTATAGACTGCTTGACACGGATACTTTTAATAACCCAGATTATGTGTGTGAGGTTTGTCGAGAGGGGTACTTAAACTACAAGGGTAATTGTTATGACGATGAACAATATGTGTGGTGTCGGTGGTATATAGATAACAAGGGAAATGCCGAATGGGATTATGATACGGATGAATGTAAATGTAAAAGGACGGGTTATACGTGGGACACCGTAAAACACGAATGCAGCAAGGGCGGCAAACGGGATACGACGGTAAATGATTCACAAAATACTTCTTCTTCGCAATCGTCGGCACCGAAAAAGAGCGTGGAAGAAAAGTGTCGTGAATACAATGGCGGCGTTGATTGTTCGGATGAACGATTGGCGTGCTATAAAAAAGGGTCGGCAACAAGTTGGGTTGACGGCAAATGCAAGTGCAAAGATACAAACAGGCAATGGCAATACAATAATGATAAAACTGGACAATGTGTCGCCAAAGGTTCGGCTGTAAATAATGATACCCCTGTATGTAAAACAGGTTCTGGTGATTTGAAAGTTGGCGAATCTTTTGATGATGTTAGTGCCGAAGATTGTGCCCAAATTGAAAAAACAGAAACATCTGTTGATTTGGTGGAATCTTGGAAAATCATTTGTGAAACAGGATTAAAAATTAAATGTCGTCCGTACACTTGTATTAATGGTTATAAAGTCAATGAACAAACCGGCAAATGTGTTGAAGACAAGGCCGCACAAGCAGCAGCGGCGGCCGCCGCCGCGGCAGCAGTAGCCGAAGCACAAAGACAACAAGAAATAGATGCTGCGAAAAAGGTTGTTGCGGATTTCTTTGAATCTGCCCAAGGCGATAAAAATGTTTGGAAAAATGCCGAAGGTAAATTTAACACCGCGCGTCTTGCTTCTGATATGACCGCGGGTGTGGTGCTTGGGACTGTTGGTGGTGTTGTCAGCGGTGTGGTTATAAAAAAGAAACAGGTTCAAAAAGGTTTCGAAGCATTACACTGCACTGTCGGCGGTCAAAAGGTTGCCGATTGGGGCGACACTTTCTGGGTCGGTTTAGGCGCGGAATAAATTTGTGAAATAATTATTTGTCCCAGACGGGTGAAATAATCGCCTCTGCCATCAAGGGGACAGATAATTTGGTCACATTTTCCATTGCTGTTTTTATCAATTCAGCAAAATGTTTTGCCGATTTTTCTTCGCATTCAAATATGATTTCGTCGTGAACCTGTAAAATCATTTTTATTTTATCAGCGTTTGGTGTGACTATCTTATTATATATTTCAACCATAACGCGTCGCATGATATCCGCCTCAAAACCCTGAATTGGTGCATTGATTGCCGCACGCACAGCATAGCCACGCATGCGCGGGCTGGCCGCTTCTGGGATTGCGATTTTACGGCCCCATGGGGTATAGACATAGTGATGTTCCAACACAAATTCTGTGATATGGTCAATGTATCTTTTGATTTCTGGCAAACCAGCCATATAAGAATCGATAATCTTTTTCGCTTCTTCGCGGGAAATATTTAACTGGCCCGCCAATCCAAACGCAGATATGCCGTATATAATTGAAAAGTTAATTGTTTTTGCCGCACGACGTAAATCTTTGGGGACAATCGTGCTTTCCGGGATTTTGAATATTTTACGCGCAGTTTGTTCATGCACGTCAAGCCCGTTATTAAAAGTATCTTTGAAAGTTTTTACATTTGCGATATCTGCCAACAATCTTAATTGAATTTGTGAATAATCAACCGCGATTAAAGTATAGCCATCTTTGGCAACGAAACATTTTCTTATTTCTTCGCCCAATTCTGTTTTTATCGGTATGTTTTGAAGATTTGGATTGCGACTGGACAGGCGCGCTGTATTAGTGCTTGTCTGTAAATATGTCGTATGGATGCGGCCATCCTTGGCAATTTCACGGGGCAGCGCGTCGGCATAAGTTCCAGCCAATTTTGCGACAGAACGCCAATTCAATATTTTTTCAATAATTGGGTGGACGTCAATCAAATCGTTTAATATGTTCGCGTCGGTTGAACCTTTTTTATGATTTGGCAAATGAAGTTCGTCAAACAAAACGACTGCTAATTGTTTCGGGCTTGCCACATTGAATTCGTGGCCGGCCAATTCATAAATTTCTGATTCTAATTTTTTTAACTGTTTATGAAATACACCGGACAAATGATTTAATCTGTCGCGATTGACAGCGACGCCGTCTTGTTCCATTTGACATAAAATAGGGCACAAAGGCAAATCGCAAGTTTCATAAAGGTGGCGTAATTTTTCGTCTGCATCTAATTCTGGTCGCATTAAATTATAAAGTGCCATTGCGACAACAGAATCTTCGCCTGAATATTTTGTTGCCACATCTATGGGTAATGTTTCAAAGTGTCGGTCGCTGTCTTTGATTTTTGAATCGAACAAATCAGCGAATTTTATATTTTGATGCCCAAGGTATATGTTCGCCAATTCATCAAGCCCGTTTCCATGTAATGTTCCATGCAACGCATACGACAACAACATTGTATCATCAATAGGATTAATTTTTGTTATGTCCCAACCTTCATTCATCAAAATGTGTAAATCGTATTTAATATTATGCGCAATTTTTGTTATCTTTGGATTTGTAAATATCGGCCATAATTTTTTATAGACTGTTTCAATTGGTAATTGGTTCGGTACCAAAGAATCCTTGCCAAACAAATCAGCAGGTTTTTCAATGTGGCGAATCGGTATATATGCGCCGTGCGTATCATCATACGCCAAAGAAATTCCAACGACTTTATCAGTTATTTGATTAAGGCCTGTTGTTTCTGTATCAAACGCGACAACATTTTTGATGTGTGATAAAAATTCATCCAACTGTTGTTCTGTTGATATTGTGATGATATTCATTTCGCCAAGTTTTGCCGTGTGTGTTTCGCTTTCTTTGATTTCAACCACTGGGCAAACTGATTTTTCATATTCTGCGATATTTGGGGTACACGTTTGTTCGTCGCCTGGGAAAAGTTTTTCGATTTTCGCGACCAAAGTTTTACTTTCTATTTTTGTTTTCACAAAATTCAACGCAGCATTTTTATCAAAACAAAATGGATTTATTTTAAGCCCTTGTAAATCCACATCGCGTTTTAATGCGACCAACTGTTTTGAAATGTACGCGGCATCGCGATTTTCTTTTAACAGGTTGCGTGTTCTTTCGTTTTTCACAGAATCTAAATTCGCATACAAATTATCAAGTGATTCAAATTCGTTTATTAATTCGGCTGCTTTCTTTGGACCAATTCCCGGCACGCCTGGAACATTGTCAGTTGAATCGCCCATCAAAGATTGAACATCTATGACCTGGGACGGTTTCACACCGAATTTTTCAAGAACCTGGGGTTCGTGGATTTCTTTATCTTTCATACCGTCATAAAGAAATACACAATTCGACACAAGTTGCATTAAATCTTTGTCGCCAGTTATTATGCGTGTGCCACCCGGATTATCGCAATTTTCTGTGGCAAGTGTTGCGATGACATCATCAGCTTCAACCCCGGGGATACAAAGCACAGGCACACCCATATCATGCACACCGATTCGAATTAATTCACTTTGGATAATTAAATCTTGGGGTGTTTCACTGCGATTAGCCTTGTACGCAGGGTAAATATCTTGACGGAAACTTATTCGTGATGCATCAAATACGCATACGAAAGAATCGTCTGGCTTTGCCGCCGCCAATATTGGTAAAACCATATTGAAAAATCCATACACTGCGCCCACAGGCATGCCGTCTGAACGCGTCAGGGTGCTGTGGACGCCATAGTATGCGCGAAAAACCAAAGAGTTCCCGTCAATTAATGTCAGCATATTTATACCTTAGAATATAAAGCGCGCTTTGGCACGAAGATTGTATTCCAAAGCATCAGGCTTTGTGTCTGTGCCTGTGATTGTATAAATGTCTGGTGCGTAAAGGATGCGTCCTTCGACATCGAATTTCAAAGGAACAGACAAAATATCAATCGTCGCACCCAACATAGCCTGGTAAGCCGCAGTTGAATCGATTTTATAAGTTGTTTTTACACCGTCTGTTGTGACATCAGCATCACCACTGAACATCATACCGATACCACCACCGATATAAGGCAAGATGATTGTTGATGGGATTTTTGCGTACAAATTCACCAACGCTGCATTTGTTTTCAAATCAGAAGATGTAAAGTAGTCATATTCAGCCTCTACCCTGAAAATTGGCAAGTCCATACCAGCGATTGCGCCGAATACGCCGGCCGAAGATGATGAATTATTGCTGCTTGTGAAAATTGTTTGTCCGCCAACACCGGCCATACCACCGACATAGAAATCAGCAATCACGCCCGCGTTTGCAGTCGAAACGCATGCCAATGTTGAAACGATAGAAATTAAAGATATTGAATTTATTTTCATATTTTTCTCCTTTATATGATATGATAGTATAAACCAAAGGTCTAAGAAATGCAAAAAAATAAACCTATTTTAATTGTTGGATTGGGAAATCCTGGAAACGAATATAAAAATACGCGTCATAATGTCGGCTTTATGGCGGTGGACGCCTTGGCACCAGCAGACGTGACATGGAAAAAAGAAAAAAATGCTTTGACCACGCGCGCTGAAATAGACGGGATTGGTGCGATATTGGCAAAGCCACAGACTTTTATGAACAACAGCGGCGAATCGGTTGCACCTTTGATGGCTTTTTATAAAATCCCATTGGAAAATTTAATCGTTATTCATGATGATATGGATATTAGGGTTGGCGATTTGCGTGAAAAAATTGGCGGGGGCAGTGCGGGGCATAACGGAATAAAGTCTATTGATGCCGCAGTTGGTAATGAATACAGACGAATTCGAATCGGAATTGGGCATCCACGTGATTTTGAAAGTCCGATAAATCCAGCTGATTGGGTGCTTGGCAAATTTGACAAAGAACAATTAAAACAGATAAAAACCACAATTAAATCTATTAAGATTTAGTATCCAATCAAAAATTCATTATTTGTTGGAACAGGTATATATGCCGCCGGGTAGTTGGAATCTGAAACCTCTGTGCATTCAACAGAACCATTAAGCCATTTCCAATGACCTGCGTTGTATGTATATTGACACTGGGAGTTTTCGTCTGGTTTATATGTTGTGATTGGTGCCGGTGTACCATTTTGGTTTTGAATTTGGATATAATTTCCGTACTGGTCAATCAATACCCAATTTCCGTTCACGCAATCGTAAGTTGTCGTATTTGTGTCGTACATTATTGAATTATTCGTAGTAATACAATAGACCGATAATTGTCGTGGATTTCCGGCATCATGATTTGGACAATAGTAAGGATCGTTGGCATTACATGTTGTCGTGACCAAGCGTAAAGCCTTGTACGAAGCATCAGGGACACAGATGCCGTTGCTTTTGCTTTCGCTTTGGCAACAGTTGCCAAATGTGTCGCGGACGCCGTGTTCGCAGAAATTTGTCAAAGCATTTATGATTACGTTTACAACCTGGCTGCGTCTTACAGCAATACCACCATCGGTTGTTGTCTGTTGGGCCAATAATTGGCAAGTGCCGTTTGTATCCATTTGATAATTTATCGGGCAACCATAAGCACTGCATCCGGCCGGGTTGTCTGTTGTACCAGTATTTGTGGCAAGCCATGATAACAAAGAAGAACCTGTCTTTGGGGTCAAGATTTTATTATGCTGTAATCCGCCACCGGCATTTGTATTTAATATTGGACCCGATAAAGGATTGGTTTCGCAGTTGCCCCAAATTTGTTCAGCGATAAGGCATGCGGTTAAATTCGTTCCCGTTTCATTTTCGCAAAATCTTGGAATGTCAGCATAGATTTCATCTTGTTCGGCCACTGTTCCGCTTATATTATATGTGTCAAAGTAATACAATCTGCGGCCAGTTGGGTCGTTATAAGTATCAGCAGCCCCGGTGTTTGTCACAATTAAATTATTCATATTGCCAAGGTTGTCAGCACCGCGTACACAATCAAAAACCTGTTGCCAACAGGCATCGCGCCGCAATATTGCCATACGATTATCAGACGTTATATTTGTACACAAAGCAAAATTTCCAGATGTCCCATTACATTTTTGAACCATACAATCGCGCCCGATTTGTGAACAAGTGTCGATTATTGCGTCATATGTTATATCGGTTGCGATACCTGTAATCCCAGAAGACCAAGAATTCGCAGTATCATTATCCATCAAAGCAATACAAGAATTTTGAATATCGCTGCACATTTCGTTTGCTGTTTTATCGGCGGCGACACTGAATACAGAAAGCGCGCGCGAATCAAATTCTGATAAATCTTGTAATGCGTTCGTTTTGCATTCTGTGATAAGTGTGGTACAACTGCGTCTTATTTCTTCAAGTTTGGCGTTTTGTGCCAATTTAATTTGTGAAAGCGCATCATCTAAAAATTCTTTCCATATAGTGTCAGATATATCGCGACATTGTTCAATCGCTGGTTCTAAAAACTTTTTCTTGGATTTCAGGTAATTCACAAATTTTTCGTTTTGTGAAAGTTTAGACCAAGTTTCGTCCCCAGTCGGTTCTTGTAATAAATTCGTCAGGTTATAAAGATTTTCTGACAGAAATGCCTGGCCAGTTGAAGGGTTGATATATTCACCCGAAGTATCAAGACACTTATAAAGATTTTCGCCGCACACAGACGTATCAGACAATTGTTCCAAGATTTTTTTCTTGCACGTTAATGTGTCGTCAGCATTTCTTTGCTGATAAACGTTCAGTCGCGACATATCAAGCAACGCGCTGCTTTCGTGGATTTTTTCCATCGCGCTGTTATAAAGTGTATCATAAGATTTTGCGACAGTATTACAATCTTGTTGAATTGTTAATTTGTATCCGTCCTGGGCGATGTTAAGTTCGTCGTCTGTGCAAACTTCCTTTGCCATTTCAACGCATATTGGGCGCGCAGCATTATATAAATCAAGACCATTTTTTGAAGTCGTGGCAGCCCCAGCCAACGAATCGATATCATCCCATGCTGTATCCATATCCAAAGATAACGAAATCGCCGACAAATCATTTGTGATTTTCGAATCGCCAGAGTTATTCAAACTTTTGGTAATTTTTTGTAATAACTTTTCTGATTCGGTGGAATCGTTGACACTGAAAGCCAATTCACCCTCTGTCGCGACATTGATAGCAGCGGCGTCTTCTTTACTAAGGCTGACGGTCAAAAGTCGTTGATTGAAATCCAACATTTTATCTTCGGCATCACTAAGTTGCTTTTTAATACTGTCAAATTCATGCACGCGGGCAGAGCAGGCGCATCTTCGCAAATTAGTATCTTTGTTCGCGCAAAATTCATCCATACATTCATAATATACAGTTTTACATTTTGAATAATCTGCCGCCTTAATAGATTCTATTTTTGTAGCGTTTAATTCAGCGGCGCGTGATAAGTTGCGTGTCCCAGCGCGTGTTGTCGTGGCGGTGTTTGGTTTGCGTGCGTTTATTGTTCTTGATTGTTGTGTGGCAGAACGCGCCGAAGTATTTCGTTCGACAATATTTTTTGTTGCTTGTTTTGTGGACTGCGCAGTTGTGCGCGGTTTTACATTTTGTGTTGATGTTGTTGTACGCGAAGCAACCTTTTGCTGGGTTGGTTTTGTCGCAGTTCTTGTGTTTTTTGTTTGTGTGTTTTCAACGCGTTTTGTATCTGAACCAACAGTACGATTTGTATTCAAAGACACATTATTTGTCGTTGTTCTTTTTTGTGGGGATGTTCGCACCGTTTGTGTATAAGCAGCCATTGTCGTCTGAGATACAGACAAACCAAGGCACACAGTCAAAAACAGTATTATCCTTTTCATTCCTTTGAATTGATGTTAGCAAATTTATATTTTTTTGGGCAAGAAGATTTTTTTATAGACAAAACATTTAAAATTTTTGTAAACTTAAATCTGGTTAGGAGAAAAAATTGCCGAGAAACTCGAATTTTCGGGCTTTTGTTAGGTTTTTACACCGCACACTTTTCGTGTCGGTTGTAGGCTTTTGTTCTGTGTTTGGCGCTGCGTTTGCTGTTCCTACTTTGGTTCAGGTTTCGTGGGATTGTGGTCAAGGTAGTGGATCGATATCGCCTTCGTCTGTCTCATACCCTTATAACTCTTATGTAAGTGTACCGGGCGACCAAAGTACGTGTATAGAACCCACTGGTCATGTTTTTGCGGGTTGGTATTGTGATGCTGGGATGGTGGATGGCTATACTTCTTATACAACCCATCCTGCTGGGACTGTAAGTGGTTTTAATGCCATTTCTACAAGTACGACCTGTACCGCTGTATGGACGCCGTCATGTGCGCCGGGAACATCGACAGCAAGCACGATTTTTGCTGAGATGGATACAAGTTATGGTGGGATGGTTGTAGATAACAATGGTAATCAAGATGCTGTTAATTTTTCGCCAAATTACGGGACAGTGGGTGTGACGATACGTTGTAGTGAAACGCCGGGAATTTCTTATTTGCCTGGGTCGCCTTCTTCGAATCCTGGACCTTATTGTTGGTGTCGCACAGATACATATGCCCCAATTGGGGGGACGGCAGTACCATTAAACGATTCCCCATGGGTGTTTGTTATCACAAAGGATAGCTATAATGATTGTATCACCCAAAGCAGTACAAATGGTCATGATGGTTGCTATCATGACTGCAGCAAAGTTATGAGTGCGAATTCTGCTTTGCGTGCTTCCATGTATGGTTCTACTAATTGTGCTTATACAGTCAGTTATAATTGCAATGGGGGAAGTTTTGTAAGTAGTGTTCAATCCAAGGGGGTGGTTGCGAATACTTCTTATTCTTTGGACAATGTTGCTGATATATGTACCCGCACTAATTATAGCCCAGACAATACCGTGACAAATGCCATAGCTGATGGTTGGGTGTGTACGGCAGACAGTGCTTCTACGACAACATATCTTGGCAGCGCAAGTGGAACATGGACATATCAAGATAATTATACATGTACTGCCCAATGGAAGTGTGCTGATGGTTATCAGATGGTTAACGGTCAATGCGTGCCATCGTACACTCTTACATACAATATAAACAAGCCTTCTGGTGTCTCTACCGGGGTTCTATGGGATGGTGGCTATTATAATACTAGTTCGACGGTTAATAATTTACAATCTGGTGCGTCGGTTACCTTGTTAGGCAGTGGTGTTAATGCGCCATCTTTACCAGATGATCAATGGGGCTTTATAGGTTGGGATTGTCCAGGGTTGATTGGAACAACGCAAAGTAATGGTTATTTTGCCGCTCTTGCTTCTGCGACAATGCCGGCCAGTAATGTGACTTGTACGGCGCAATGGCTTGCAAAGTATCGTGTCTCTTACAAAGGTGGGAATTGTAATCAACCAACTAACAATAGTGTGAATCCACAAAGTTGGAGTAATTATACTTATAACTCGCCGAATTTGCTGGATGATGGTCATCCTGTTTTAGCAGGGCAGCCTTATACTGTATTAACCCCTTCTGATATTAGTGTATTGTCGGGTATTTATAACAATAATTTGGATTTGCGTGATTGTATAGTTTTTAGGGGATACGGACTTAATCCCCCTACTGTGGATTATGCTTGCAGTGATTATTCGACATGTGAATCAATAAGTTCGTATGATTATGGTCAAAATATAAATCTTTATGCGTATTGTGATTGGGTTGAATATCCTGTGGTGTATCATAGTTGTGATGGCAATGGCACTTATGAAGATACAAGCAATGATGTTGTTTATAAAAAGTCTTTTAACGTTGCAACATATGCTGCCACTGGTTTGCCGTCAGCAGGTTATACGTTTCAAGGTTGGGCCACAACTGCGGGGGCAACAACCGTGGAATATGCGGCTAGTGCTTCGTATAAAATGAATTCGTGTGAAGCAGATGGGGCGAAAATACATTTGTATGCTGTGTGTGAAGCACCTAGCTACACCATTACATACAATGTTAATGCGCCGGCGGCATCGGGAATAACTGCGCCAAGTGCGGAAACTGTGGCGCCTGGACCACACGTTTTACAAAATGTTCCGTCGGCAACAGGTTATACTTGTTCGAATTGGATTTGTGGTGCTTTGACGGTAGAGAATAATGCGATAACAATGCCATCATCAAACGTCACATGTACGTCAACATGTACGGCAAATACGATTGGTTTGCAATGGATACCGAATGGGGGAACTTTGGGGGGCAGCATGCCACAATCTTGCACATATTTGACGGAAAATAGTATAACACCTTTGCCACAACCAACCAAGACAGGGTATACATTTAATGGATGGAACGTATCTGGTTGGGATCCTTGCGGTTTTTCTGCTGTCGCTGGTTTAACAGGTACTGATTTTTGGGCAATAGGGATTAATCAGTTTAGTAATGCTACTAGTTGTGATTATAATCAGAATTTTATTAGTTGTTCAGATAGCAGTTTTAATGATTTAGATGTGAATGATTTCAAGGTTGCTTTTTCTTACGGGACAGTATACGGTCGTTCAAAGTGTAGTTCAAGCCAATATGTTCAAGGCATTACAACCGCGCCAACCGATGAATCTGGACAATATTGTTGGTGTTCTTTAAAGGGGTACACACCATACGGCGGCAACCAATGTAATTTGTCTTCGGCTTCTTATTGGGTGGCTTCGGTTTCACATAATCTGCAGAGCGAGGCTAATTGTTTGGATCACTGCGCTTCTGCGTGTGGAAGGGATGTCCGGATAAATAACGGTTCTGTGACTTCAATGTTGTATGGCCAGTAATATGTTTCAATTTATTTTGTTCTGGGAGGGGCGATGGCAAAGACGGATGGTGCGGCCGGGGGGAATGTTAAAAATGATTCTTACAAAACTTACGTCCAGAATGCGTTTTAAGGTATGTTTCAAAATCTTTTGCTTTCTGTTCATTATCAAAAGCAATGTAATTTTTTAATGACCATGGTATAAATTTTTTTGTGTGCAGTGAGTATCCAGAATCATGGTCTTTTAATCTTTGTTTTAGATTACAGGTATAACCGATGTAGAAAGCATTTGGATTATTTATTGATTGTAATATATAAACATAATACATTATTTAGCCCGTCTTTTTGTCTTGTTTTTTTATAAAAAAACTGCGACTAAAAAGCCGCGACATCCCGTTTTGCTTCGTTGTCAAAGCCTCTATCGCGGCTTTGCCATCGGCAAAGACGGATGGTGCGGCCGGGGGGAATCGAACCCCCAAGGATTGCTCCACAGCATCCTTAGTGCTGCGCGTCTACCAATTTCGCCACGGCCGCATATTTTGTTGAAATATATTATAAAACTATTTCTTTTTCAAGATTTTTATGTTATAATTATTAATAATAATATTTTAAGGAGATTAAGATGAAAGGTTTTTCACGGTTTTTGTTCTGTATGACTGTGGCTTCGGTGCTGCCGTTGGTGGCTGGTGCTGCGGGAACTTACTATAACGGAAATTTGTATCAAAACCCCCAGGCAAAATATGGTGCGATGACGAATAATGGCAATAACGGCAATGGTGGCGGCTTTTATAACAACTATGTCGGCGGTCGTGGTTATGGCCAAAATATGCAAAATATCGGTGTGACAAAAACTACTACGACTGTGAAAAAATCTACGTCTAAGACGGATTCTGCGAAAAAGAAGGGTTTGTATATGGGAATTGGCGCAACGCATGAATTCGCAAATTGGGATTTTGAAATGAAGACTGCGGGTTCTAACTTGCATTACGATAATTTGCGCTGGAACGTGGTGGATGGTACGGCGTCTTATTATTTTGGTGATTCGACACCTGTTCAAATTAACCTTGGGGCAAGATATGGGGCGCAGTATGGAAATTCATCTATGGTTGATGATGATATTTCTTCTGAATATATGTGGGATGTGGAAAGTATGCTTGTTAACGGTGCAACCGAAGATGTTTATTGGGGAACACCGGCGGTTTCTGTGGGGACTACTTCGGATGGGACACAAATGGGATTTAATGCTGGTTTGGGTTTGACTGATTTGTTCGATTTTGGTCGCGCAAAGATAACGCCATCTGTGGGGTATCGTTATTTTAAGCACAAGGTTGAAACGAAAAACAACTATGGCATGATGATTCAAGTTTTGAATTCTGATAGTTTTGTGAATTGTATTCAGGTGCAAGATGGTGAAATTCAATGCAGTCCTTATGTTGGCTTTGCTGATGGTAATGGCGTAGTGGACAGTTTTGCGGGCTTTTTGTTTAATGAAGACGGAACTATTGCGGTTAATTCTGACGGATCATACATTATTTTGAATGATTCTTCATCGGCGCAACTTGATTTGGGGACAACTTATTATTACGAACAATCGGGTGTATCACATAAATACGAAACAGTATGGGCCGGACCTTATGTGGCTTTGGATATGGAATATGTGATGAACGATTATAACAAGATTAACGCTGGAATCGAAGTTGGGTTGCCAGCATATGATTCCAAGGGCGATCAGCCATATCGTTTTGATTGGGAACATCCAACAAGTGTTGAAGACAAGGCTGGTATTGGCAAAGCGATTCATTTTGGCTTTAATACTATGTGGGGGACATCTTTAACAGATAATATCATGTTAACTTTGGGGATGACGTATGATTATTATCGTGTCAAAGATGCCGATGCAAAAACTTATTTGAACAAGACTTATTATCAAGGCTTGTTGGATGATACTAACTATGCGATAAATTATTACGAAGGTCAGGGGTCTTTGACAGACGATGAATTGATCGCATTGAATAATTATCGTGCTGAAAAAACAAGGTTAGAGGCATTGAAATCCAACGGTTGGACATTGGAAAATAATAGTGAAATTAAATCTATTTATAAATCAATGGGTATTCGTCTTGGGTTAAGTGCTAAATTCTAATGGGGGTATTTATGAAGATGTGTTGCAAGACTTTGTTAAGTATGACTGTTTCGTTGATGTGCGTGGTTTGCGCGGCATCTGGTTTGGAATTAAGTGCTACTGTGCCTGTGAATCAGACAAGTGATACGGCGGCAAACGCAAAGATTGATGCGACAAATCTTGCGCGGCGACAGATACTTTATGACGTATTGTCGCAATATGCTGATAAAGAAGAATTAAACGAACTTATATACAACACATCAAGTGATGATTTGATGAATCTTGTTTCTTCGACAAGCGTATCAAATGAACAAATTTCATCGGATACTTATTCTGCGAATATCACGATGGTTTTGGATAATCGCGTGGCGAAAAAATGGCTTGATGAAAATAGTGTAAGAAATTGGGTGCCAATTGAAGAATACAGTGAAAAATTTACTGCGTTGATTGTTGTGTCGAACGGTTTGGCTGATTGGGCGGAATTAAAACGTATCGCGCGCGAAGAAAATGTTGAAATTGAAACACAAACTATTGTTGGTAGCCAGGTCGTTGTTAAATTACCATTGAATTACCAATCTAAATTTACTGCTGCGGTTCGCGGGGCAGGGTGGAAGTACACTAACAATGGCGGAATATTACAGGTTTGGAAATAGCCTTTCCATGTTTTCGATAAATAAAAGGAAAAAGAAATGAAAAAACTGCTTGTGTTGTTTGCGGCAATGATGACTTTGGTTGCGTGGGCTGATGAAACACCAAAAGAAGAAAAATTCAATTTGAATATACGTCGTATTGGTTTTGATTGGACCAAGACTGATGTTCATAATCCTGGTGAATATCAAAATTCTTCGGTTGCGGCATTAAAGGCTTCGGATCAAGAAAATGTCCAGGGCGTTTTTGATGTTGCTTTGGAATATGGATTTGACAGGTTCAAATGGGACAATTCTTTGTTTATGGAATATGGAAAACAATCTATTACACAATATGGCAAAGAAAAAAGTGTGGATGAAAGCGCGGACAAGATTTTGTTGTCTTCGGATTTGGCATATGCTTGTTGGGATTTTGATTCTTTTAAGTTGGGACCAATTATGCGTGGCCAATATGAAACAGAATTTGCCGGTGATCCGCGCAGAAATATAATTCGTCCAAATGCTGGTTTTGCGCTTTTTGATCATGATATTTTTAAAAGTTTGTATGTTGTTGGTGTGTATGAATATGATTTTACTTATTCTTTTGCCAAGGTTAGTAAATCAGCGGTTGAAACAGGTTGGCGTTTGGAATATCAATTACGCGAAGGTGTAAAGTTTGCTTCGGATGGATATTACAGAAAATATTTATCTTATTCACGTTATGTTGGCGAAGATTTAAAAGACGATTTTTTGGCGGTTGCACGTCTTGATACCAATGTATGGGGTGATTTAACAATGGGACCTTATGTGAAGTATAGACGTGCACACGCCCGTGAAGCGGTTGATTATGGCGCGAATACATCTGTGGGTATTTCTTTCAGTTATATTCATAATTTTGATTTGAAATCTACACCGAAAAGCCTAGAAGAATAATCGAACAGTTGACAATTTGGATTTTTGTGCTATATTTCCCGTTGGAAACAACTAAGGGATAGCACAGGTGGATTTTGTTCCAGATTTTAATGTAGCGCGACAATCTTTGAAATACGTTGATTTTTCAACGTATTCGCGTGCTTATGTTATAACAAACGAAGACTTGCGTTATTCAATGAAGTATGTGCCAAAGTATTGTGAACGTGCTTTGACTGTCGCAGCGTCTGGCGATCATCCGTTGTTCGCATCATTGTACGGCGCAAAGCATGTTGATACTTTCGATATAAGTTATAATGCAAAATGTATTATGGATATCAAAGTTGCTGCGATTAATGTTTCAAATGCTAATTCGTACGGTGCTTATGTAAGTCTGATATATGATTTGTGGAGATGCGGTGGTCGTAAAATGGGCTATTTGAATTCGATTTCTTATAAATTACCAGCCAAAGAAATTGAATATATTCATGCTTTAGGTGATTGTCATATTTTCCGTCAAGGCTCTAATCCTGGGCAATACAAAGAACATTTTCCAACAAAGCAAGAATACAAAAAATTACGTAAAATTGTTAAAAAGCCTTATAATTTCATGCTTACAGATATTGATAAATTAAGTGCGCATTTGACAGATAAATATGATTTTATACATTTGTCCAATATTTTGGATCATTTGCCGATGCATAGACACACAAATATCATCACGCCTTTATTGGACTATGTAAATGTTGGTGGACGTATTTTGATGCTTGATGAATTTCAACTTAACAGTAAAAAGAAAGATGGAATACCTGTCGGGCCATCGTGTGAAGAATCGTGTAAAACCATTGCGCGCATTTATAATGATTGGCGTTTTGTCAGGGATGAAGAACATTTTATCAATGTGCTTGAACGTTTTAGATAATAAGACAAGGGGGTAAAATTATGGAATTTGTACCAAATATTAATGATGCTTATGAAAGTTTGTTTGCACCTGGATTTTCAACGTATTCGCGTGCTTATGTTATAACAAACGAAGACTTGCGTTATTCAATGGGGTTTATGCCTTCAAAAACAGATCGCGCATTAGTTGTCGCCGGTTCTGGTGATCATCCATTATTTGCATCATTATATGGGGCAAAGCATGTTGATACTTTTGACATAAGTTATAACGCAAAATGTATAACAGATATCAAAGTGGCGGCTTTGCAGGGCGGATTAGATCTTTTTGATTATGAACAAATGATTTACAATTTGTATTTTTGTCGTGATATTCAAAACCTTAACAATATCGATAAAATTTCGCCAAGATTGTCAAAGGTTGAATACGACTATCTTTGCGCGATGAAAAAAATCAGTCTTTTTCATCAGGGGGCAAATCCGCAACGTTATGAATGCTTTTTGCCAAATGCGCAAGAATATAAAAAATTACAAGATATTGTCAAAGAACCTTATAATTTTGTTTTCAGTGATATCAAGTGGTTAAGCGCAAGATTGACAGATACTTATGATTTTGTCCATGTTTCTAATATCTTTGATCGTATTCCAAGGGACAATAGTTTTGATGTTTTGATGTCTTTACTTAAACTTGTGAATAAAAACGGCAGAATTTTATTACATAATCAATCTGTTTCGGCGGATACTTATTGTAAAGCTGTTGAAAGGATTTCTGATAATTGGCGCTATATCAAAGAAAAAGATAATTTGCACATTATGGAACGCATAAGATAGGACTTGTTAGTGAAAAATAGAAAATTATATAGTATTTCAAGCACGACTTTTAGCGACGATAATGCGGCTTTTATTATGACTAATGAAAATTTGCGTTGTGCGATGAAGAATATGCCATCAAAAACAGATCGCGCTTTGACAGTCGCAGCATCTGGTGATCATCCATTGTGGTGTTCTTTGTACGGCGCAAAGCATGTTGATACTTTTGATATTACTTTTAGTGCAAAATGTATAATGGATATCAAAGTTGCCGCATTAAGTTGTTTGAATCGTGATGAATATAGGGCTTTGTTGGAAGATTTGTATGCCCAAGAAATGGGTTGGAATGTTTTTTTTCAAGAAAAGATGCTAAAAAAATTGCCGATTGATGATTTGAAACATATTTTTAAGAACAGAAAACGTGGTTTATTTATTAAAGGCGCTATTGATGAATATCGGCTTCCAACAGTGGAAGAATATGAAAAATTGCAAAAAATTGTAAAAAAAACCTATCGTTTTTTTCATACTGATATTAAATTTTTAGGCTATGAATTAAAGGAATCTTACGATTTCATACATCTTTCAAACATTTTTGAACATATGAAGATAATCCGTGATCAACAACAGACAATAATTATGTCTTTGATGGAACATGTTAATGTTGGTGGGCGGATTTTATTCCAAAATTTAATATTTGCGCCGTGGGAAAAGCCGCCAGTTCCAGAACATTTATGTTCATCGCATGGTGATACTGATTGGCGTTTTATACAAAAACCTTGTGATATGCTAACTATCCTTGAACGCGTAAGGTAAAAAATACGATTTTGCTTGATTTTTTCCGCTAAATGTTTTATTATGGCGGCACGCGCATCGCGCGAAGAACACAGGCATTGGGTATAATTTCTGTCCAAAATATTTGGTTTTTTACACCCGATGACCGAGGATAATAACAGAAAACAAAAGGATTTAAAATGGCATTGCCAACTTTTACAATGAAACAATTAATGGAAGCGGGCGTTCATTTTGGACATCATACACGTCGCTGGAATCCATTGATGACACCTTATGTTTATGGCGTCAAAGATAAAATTCATATTATTAATTTGAATAAAACAGCACCACTTTTGCACCGTTCTTTGGTTGCTTTGGAAGCGATTGCTGCTGCAGGTGGAAAAATCTTGTTCGTTGCTACGAAACACCAGGCAAAAGATATTGTCAAAGACGCTGCGGAACGTTGCGGTCAATTTTATGTGAACAATCGTTGGTTGGGTGGTATGTTGACCAACTGGACAACCGTTTCACAAAGCATTCGTCGTTTGAAAAAAATGGAAAACGATATTGCTAATGCTGACAAATTGGGTTTGACCAAGAAAGAAGTCGGTGTTATGACAAAAGAAGTTGCGAAATTGCGCGATATTTTTGGTGGTATTTTGGACATGCACGGTGTGCCACAAGCGATGATTGTTATTGATGTGCCACGTGAATTAAACGCTGTTCACGAAGCACGCAATTTGGATATCCCAACAATTGCTATTTGCGATACAAACGCTAATCCAGAATTGGTTGATTACCCAGTTCCAGGTAATGATGACGCTTCACGTGCAACACAATTGTATTGTGATTTGTTCGTAGATGCTATTTTGTCTGGTATCGAAAAAAGATTGGGTGGCGCTGCTGGTAAAAAGGCAGAAAACGACAATGCAGAGGCTGCTGCTGAAGAATACGAAAACGAAACAAAAGCCAAAGAAGCAAAACAAAAATCCAAAACTTCAGAGGCTCGTGAAGTTCGTCGCACAAAATTGGCAGACAAAGCCGACAAATAATAACACACAAAAGAAAGGAAATACAAATGGCAGAAGTGACAGCAAAATTAGTCCAAGAACTTCGCGAAAAAACTTCCGCGGGTATGATGGATTGTAAAAAAGCATTGATTGAAAACAATGGTGATATCGAAGCCGCTGCTGATTGGTTGCGCCAAAAAGGTATTGTAAAGGCGGCATCAAAGGCTGGTCGTGTTGCTGCGTCTGGTTTGGTGACTGTTGTAAAATGCGATAACATGGGTTGTGTTGTCGAATTGAACGCAGAAACAGATTTTGTTGCGAAAAACGACAAATTCCAAAAGTTGGTTGCAGATGTTGCAAACAAGGCTTTGGAATTGGCTGGCGATTTCGATGCTACTTTGGCTGCGGTCAAAGACGATATTGCTGCTACGATTTCTACAATCGGCGAAAATATGAGTTTACGTCGTATTGCCAAGGTTAATGGTGATCATATTTATACTTATGTTCACAATGCCCTTGTTCCAGGTATGGGGCAAATTGGTGTGGTCGTCGCAATCGATGGTAATGACCCAAAAATCGATGAAATCGGTGGCAAAATCGCAATGCATATTGCAGCAAACAAACCTGAATTTATGACAATTTCTGATGTTGATCCAAAGGCTGTTGAACGCGAAAAGAAAGTGTTCATTGAATCTGGGGCAACAGCGGGCAAGCCTGAAAACATCGTTGAAAAGATGGTCGAAGGTCGTATTAAAAAATGGTATGCTGAATCCGTTTTGGAAGAACAACCATTTGTTATGGATCCATCAAAAACAGTCAAAGAAGTTGTCACAGAACATGGCGGAAAATTGGCCGGTTATGCGTTCTATGTCTTGGGCGAAGGAATCCAAAAACGCGAAGACAATTTGGCTGACGAAGTTGCAAAAATGTTGGGCTAAAAAAACAAAGCAAGGTAAAATAAACCGCGCTTTGGAAACAAAAGCGCGGTTTTTTGACCTGATAAAAAAGGAAAAATTATGTTAATAGATAAAAAAACACCAAATAGCGGTTTTCGTGTCGTTGTTAAGAAAAGCGGGACATATGTTATTTGGTATGATGCTACGTTCAAAGCGCAAAGACATTTGAACCTTTCCAAAATGAACAATAATAAATATTTTGGAACTGGTCGTGGTTGCCGTTAAAGATAAACAAAATTATTGAATTTTTGTTTGAAAATATGCTATCTTTGCTTTGACCAAAAGGAAAGATCAAATGTCGAATACTTTATTTGAAGAATTGTCAGCGCGTGGTTTTATAAACCAGTGTTCAAATTTGGACACTGTGCGCGATTTTTTGGATAATGATAAAATCGCTGTGTATTTGGGTTCTGACCCAACGGCGGATTCTTTGCATGTCGGGCATCTTGTGCCTGTTATGATGATGCGTTGGCTGCAAAAATATGGACATCGGCCGATTATGTTGGTCGGTGGGGCCACTGGTCGAATTGGTGACCCAAGTGGTCGTGATACTGGCCGTCCAATGATGACCGAAGAGGTTTTGGCAAAAAATGTTGCCGGCCTTAAAAAATCTTATTCTAAATTTTTGAAATTTGGTGATGCTAAATCCGATGCAATCATTGTTGATAATTATGATTGGATGAAACAATATTCTCATTTGGATTTTTTGGCAAAGTTCGGTCTTGATTTTACAATTCCCAGAATGCTTTCGATGGAAAGCGTTAAAAAGCGTCTTGAAAATGGTATGACTTTTTTGGAATTTAATTATATGACTTTCCAGGCTGTTGATTTCTTGACCCTTTATCGTGAACATAATTGTTTGTTGCAACTTTGTGGGGCGGACCAGTGGGGTAATGCAATTATGGGTGTGGAATTGGTGCGTAAAAAGTGCGGGAAAGAGGTTTTTGTTCTTTCTACATCACTGATTACAGATTCAAATGGAAATAAAATTGGAAAATCTGCCGGAAACGCGGTTTGGGTAAATGAAGAAAAAACAAGCCCTTATGAATACTATCAATATTTCCGTAACACACCTGATGATTTGGTTGAAAAGTTTTTGAAGATATTTACTGAAATCCCATTGGAAGAAATTGCGGAACTTTCGAAAAAGCAGGGCGCGGAATTAAATGCCGTCAAAAAACGTTTGGCGTTTGCTGCAACTGAAATCGCACACGGAAAAGATGCTGCACAAAAGGCCGAAGACGCTGCAAATGCGCTTTTCGGTGGCGGTGCTGATAACGCAAATGTTCCAAGCATAGATTTTGAAATGAAAGAGACGATGAATATCGCGGACTTTTTGGTCGCGGTAAAATTGTTTGATTCAAAATCCGAAGCGCGCCGTATGGTAGAACAGGGCGGAATTCAAATTGACGGAACAAAAATTACGGACAAGAATTACATGGTTGCGCCGGCTGAAACGATAATGGTTCAACGCGGCAAGAAAGTTTTCTTGAAAGTAATCGTTAAATAATCTGTCTTTATTGATTTTTGGTGTTTAATTGGCTTTTTTGCCCAAAATAGGCTTGTTTTTTGTGAAAAATGGGTTATAATTGGCTGGTTGTTGCGCCCATGGCTCAATTGGATAGAGCAACAGATTTCTAATCTGTGGGTTGCAGGTTCGAGTCCTGCTGGGCGCGCCATTTGTTTTTATTTAAGCCGTTGATATAAAGGTCGTTTTATCAAATTTTTTCATTTTTGGGTCAGGGCGAGAACCTGATAAAGTTGCGCAAGCAACGACAGGTTCGACAATGAGTAGGTGTTTGCGAACGAAGTGATGCGAACACCAAACGAATGCCCCGCAGCCACACATTTATGTGTGAGCGAGGGAGTCCTGCTGGGCGCGCCATATATTTTTATTTAAGCCGTTGATATAAAGGTCGTTTTATCAAATTTTTTCATTTTTGGGTCAGGGCGAGAACCTGATAAAGTTGCGCAAGCAACGACAGGTTTGACAAATAGTAAAAAAGTGTCGATTTTTGAAAGTTTTTTTATTCAATTCAACGGCAAAATTTTACACAAAAAAATATATGCTTGTAAACTATTTTTTTATGGAATTTTTTTGCTTTGTATATACACGAAAGTGCTTGACCCATTAAAACGATTTTTTCTAAAATCTACTCATACAAGGGTACTTTTTTCGGTTTTTTTACGTCGGAAGGAGGACAGGAAAATACCTGAAAACTGGGAAAAAACGCCTTTGTATGAAAGAAAGGAAAGAGGACAAATCCGCATGTTAAAGCGACTGTTTTTACGAATGATTTTGATGGCAGCATGTTTTGCGCCAGTTGTCGCATTCGCGGAAGATGTCCAACCATCCCCAGAAAGCCGTGAAGAACAACCAGCGTTAATTAATGAAGGGGCTCTCTGTAACTATAATACGCTGGGGGCTTATGGGGATGGTGACGATGTTGTGCTGTATGCTATTTGGACACCAAAAGTTTATAATTGCGGCGCAGGTTATTATTTGAAAAGAGATGGTGATTCTATAAATTGTGCAACCTGTCCAAAAGATTCCTATTGTAAAGGTTTTACAAATTATGAATACAAAGAAACCGAATCGGACCATGGTAAAGAAAACTGTCCGGCAGGTTATCGTATCGATAGTGAAGGGAGCGCTAGAAAACAAGACTGCTATAAAACGGAAACTGTTTTGTGTAAAGACAAGAATCCTTATTCAACAGAACATGCTTCACAGGTCTTGTATGATGCTGAAAGTTCGACTTGTACACAGCACGTAGATGGCGATTCAGTTTGCAGTGCTTCTTGCGAAGTGACAGGTTTGGTTTGTGACAGCGACAATTATGAACCACAGAAAGTTGATGGTATGTGGCGTTGTGTCGAAGTCAAGAAAGAATGCCCAGCAGGTCAATACTTGCCAAAAGAATCCAGAGAATGTGCGGTATGCCCAGAAGATCATTACTGCCCAGGTGGTTCTTACAGACCTATGTCCAACGATGTTCAGGGTGTTGAACCTTGCAAGGACGACTTAAGGTCACCAAAGGGTACAAGTTCTGTCAAAGATTGCGGTAAGATACTGCGAATCGGTGGTGATGCGTTGTACCTGCACTCTGACAAGCGCAGCAGCCCATCCTTGGTCATCAAAGACAGCAACGGTAAGATATGGTATGCTAATGCTACGCCGGTTTCAACAGATGGTGCCAAGGCAATATCTGAAGATTCAACAAAGCAGTTGCATATCAAGATGGGCGATGTTGAATACACGATACATACGTCGATTATCAAATAATTCTTTGAAAATTCTGCGGGCGATTGTCCGCAGTGTTTTTTTATTATTTTTGGTTGACAAATGTTATGGGTTGTCTATAATTTAAGCAATCTAACAAAAGGATTTTGATATGAACAAATCACAAAAAACGAATCGCAATGTTCGCAGAACAAAATGGGAATCTTTTAAACATACGCTTAAAAAAATTATTACTTTCCCTTGGCGTGTATGTTGTGCTTTGTGGAATTGGTTGAAAAGCATAGATGTTGTTGGCATGGTTAATTTGACTTTGTTGGTTGTTATTATTGTTTTGTTTTCATTTTTGATTCTTGATTTCGTTCGTTGTCGCAGATGTCCGGATGCAAACTCTGTGGCCCAAGGTGATAATGTTGTCGTTGTTGCTGAACAAGACACAGCACAAATCAGCAATCGCAAAATTAAGAAACATGCTTTTAATACTACTTTGCCATTAAAGGCGGACAAAAAGACAAATATTGTGCCAAAACTTAAAACTGTCGGTACACCAAGACCACAAATCGTCAAAGAAGTGTCTTTACCGGCCGATGAATTGCCACAACAAAATTTGTCTGGTGATGTTATCGTAGATGTTTATCCGGTCAGTCCTGTTTTGTCTAACGGTGCGAAAATCAACGGTAATTTGATAGTTCAAAATTTGCGTAAATATACATTACCTTGTGATATGAAAATCAATGGTCATTTGGTTATTCGTAATGTTCAAAAATTATATTTCTGCGGACCTTTCACAGTGAACGGAAATATTTATGTTAATCGTGAATCTTCTTTTGGACCTTTGCCACAAGGGGCTAAGATTAACGGTCAAATAATTTTATAATGTTTTATATTTATAAAAAAATGCCGCGGGTTTCGCGGTATTTTTTATTTTTAATATTTTAATTTTTGTGATATAATACAGTTTGAAGAAATAATAACAACCAAAGGGGTTAATAATGAATTTCTTTGAAAAGTTAGGTAAGGTATTGGTCGCAAATATCGCATATACAGTTATGTTGGTATTTGGTTTGATTTTGTTCCTTTATTTTGCAGGTGGTGATTTAATTGCTGGGGCATTTACTGCTGTATCTGCTTTGGTCGTTTATGTTTGTTGTGCTTTGTTGTATCAAGAATACAAAAAGATGTTTGCGGACAAAAAACCAGTTGCGAAAAAAAGAAAATAATAATTTCTTTATTATCAAAAAAACACCCGCTTTTTTGCGGGCGTTTTTTTATATGAATTTTTTATTCTGCGATTTTTGTTTGTTCTGTTGGTACAGATTGAATTGGTTCTGCACCTGGGGCAGCGTTTTGTGTTGTCAATTCATCACGCAATTCTGATTGACGTGTTCCACCAACATCTGTTTTTGCGACAACAAGTGAAAGCAAAGCACACAACACGAAAAATATTGTTGCGAGTATCGCAGTCGTTTTAGTCAAAAAGTTTCCGGCCGCAGACCCTGTTAATACACCGCCAAACATAGATGCTGCAGAAGAACCAGACATACCAGAGCCTTCGGATTTTTGTAATAAGATTAAGCCAGTCATTAAAACGGCGACAATGATTAATAAAACAAGTAAGATTGAAAACATAAATTTGTCCTTTGGTTATTTATTCGCGATTGTAGTAATGCATTTCCTAAATTGCAAGGATTTTTAACATTTCTTCGGCGGCTTTGATACCGGCATTTTTTTTAGAAGTACCAATTCCAGTGGCTGATTTGCCAAGCGCATATACTTTTACAGTAAATGTTGGATTGTGTGATGCCCCGGTTTCGGTATATTCATAGACCGGCAAAGCCCCATTATCAACCTTTTGAACATATTCTTGTAATGCTGTTTTGGCGTCCTTTGGGGCGACCAATTCATCAGCAGCCATTTTGCGCCACAATTTGACGATTGTTTGCCGGGCTGATTCAAATCCTGAATCAAGATAGATTGCGCCAAGCACGGCTTCCATTGCGTTGGCCAACACGTGATTTATTTTACCACCTGTCATATGGCCATGGCGCAGTTCTTGATCAAGACCGATTTTTTTCGCGACATTTGCCAATGTATCAGTAGATACCAAAAAAGCATGACGACGGGCAAGGTCGCCTTCGGCTTCATTTGGATACATTTCGTACAATAAAACTGCGACAGACAATCCCAATACGCGGTCGCCGATAAATTCTAAACGTTCGTTATTGTGTTTTGCATTGACACCGCTTTGCGTCAGTGCTAATTCCAAAAGTTCTTGGTTTTTAAATTCATAGTCTATTTTCATTATTGTTTCTTCCCCATACCAAATCTGTCCCAGCGCATTTTTTTACCCCAATTCCAAACAGCCAACATTGGTGAATAATAGTTATGTGAATACCATATAAACCACACGCGGCCCAAAACATTGTCGCGATTTACGTATGATACAGCATTTGTTCTACTGTCAGCACTGTTGTCGCGATTGTCGCCCATGAAAAACAAATGGTTTTCAGGGACATTAAATACTTCGGTATTATCAAGGCTTGCATTATCGGCCATTTCAATAATGCTGTGTTCAACGCCGTTTGGTAAAACTTCCGTATATTCTGTGGCATTAAATACACCGCATTCATAAGGCGCAACCTTGCAAATTCTGTCTGATTTATATTCGACAGTGTAATTAAATGGTGCCGGTTTGCCATCAAGTAAAATCTTGTTGCCTTTGATTAACATATTATCTTGGTAATATCCAACAGAACGTATGGATTTAGGCAAATTCGCAACTATATAAGGACGCGGGTCTTTTCTTTCTACTATTTTGTTATTGATATAAAGACGGCCGTTTTTCATTTGGATTTTGTCGCCCGGTTTGCCGATAAGTCTTTTTACATATTCGACATTTCCCCCTGGTTTACGAAATACGATTATGTCGCCAATTTCTGGTTCGTGTGATGCGAAAAAGCGTCCGTCCCACAAATTCCAAGATCCAAAAGGAAAAGAATAACGTGAATATCCATAAGACCATTTTTGAACGAACAAATGGTCGCCGACAAGCAGTGATGGTATCATAGAGCCAGACGGAATATTAAAAGGTTCAAGCAATAAACTGCGGAAAACGATTGCGATTAATCCGCCCCAAAATATTGTGTCAATCCATTCGCGTGCGACACTTTTTTTCTTTATAGGCATTTGTTTTTTGTCCTTTCTTTTTTTGATTTAGGCTTATTTTAGACCTTGAAAACGGTCTGCGCAAGTTTTAATATGGCACAGATGATAAATTTGAAATCGATAATTTTTAATGGGATGGACATTACCCAGATAGATGTTCAGGTTCAATTGTCCGCAGGATTGGCAAAGCCGGAATTTTATATTATCGGCTTGGCAGACAGGGCGGTCAAAGAATCAGCAGAAAGAATTCGTAATGCTTTGTCCGCGCTTAATTTGTCTTTGCCGTCAAAAAGATTGACTGTGAATTTATCGCCGGCCGATATTGAAAAAACTGGTGCGCATTTTGATTTGCCTATTTTTTGTGGGATATTATGCGCGATGGACATTTTACCAAAAGAAGAAATGTCAAAATATTTAATCATTGGTGAAATAGGGCTTGATGGTGCGATTTTAAGAACTGGCGGTGTTTTACCGGCAAGTGTTTGGGCAAATAATAATGGACTTGGTATAATTTGTCCCGGTGTCCAAGGTGGCGAAGCGCGTTGGGCGGGGCATACGAACATATTGGCACCAAATCATGTTCTTGATTTGATAAATCATTTTCGTGGAACGCAAATATTGCCTTTGCCAAAAACAATACAGATTGTGAACAATAATGATGTTAAGGTTGGCGATTTGGCAGAAGTCCATGGACAAGAAGCGGCCAAACGTGCGCTGGAAATCGCAGCGGCTGGCGGGCATGCTATGTTAATGGTTGGACCGCCGGGGTCGGGTAAAACTATGTTGGCGTCGCGTTTGCCAACTATTATGCCGGAAATGACACCCGATGAAATTTTAGAAACATCTATCATTTATTCAATTGCTGGAAAATTGGACAATCAATCGTTAATAACGAATCGCCCATTTCGCAGTATTCATCACACAGCAAGTGCGGTCGCCTTGGCCGGCGGTGGAAGTGATGCGAAACCTGGTGAAATATCTTTATCGCACAATGGCGTTTTGTTTTTGGATGAATTGCCGGAATTTAATCGCTCAACTCTGGAAATTTTGCGTCAACCAATGGAATCAGGCAAGATAGTTATATCGCGTGCAAAAAGAAACGCGACTTATCCTGCGCATTTTCAATTAATTGCTGCGATGAATCCTTGCCCTTGCGGGCATTTGGGAAATGCAGCGTTATCATGCTCTCGTGCCCCAAGATGTGCCGAAGCGTATCAAAACAAAATTTCTGGTCCATTATTGGACAGGATTGATTTACACGTGGACGTTGATGCTGTGAATCCGTGGGAAATGAAAAGTAATACCGATTCGTACGCAGAAACAAGTGAAACGATTCGCAAACGTGTGGTTGCTGCCCGCGCAAGGCAGATTTCACGTCAGGGTTATGTTAATGCGTTATTGGACGGCGCAGATATTGAAAAATACGTTGTTTTAACTGATGAATTAACGAACTTTTTGAATGCCGCGGCAGAGAAAATGGGGATGTCTGCGCGTGGTTATAATCGCATAAAACGAATCGCCCGGACGATTGCCGACCTTCGTGGGGATGAAAAAATAATCATGTCTGATTTGGCAGAAAGTTTGTCGTATCGCCCGATAAACCGGGGAAAATACGGTGTTAATAAAAAATAATTTCAAAAAAATATAATTTTTTTCATTTTTCATTTTTTTTTAGGTCATTTTTGTGATATACTATGTCTTGAAGATTGGTCATGTTTTCCTTCCGACCTAAAAGAACACCCCCGTTTGTTATCAAGGGGGTGTTCTTTGTTTTTGGCAAACAAATAAGTCGTTTTTAATTTTTTACTTTGTTTTAAGTTTTTCTTGTGATATACTGTACTTTGTCAAAGGAAGATTTTTCTTTGATGAGGCGTCGAAACCTGATTAAGAGCGTCTTTGGATATAGACGTTAAACAATCTCCAACACGTCATGGTTGGAGGGCGTCCGAATAGCAAATAGGCGCGCAATTTCTCTTAAATTGTTTCGAACCTCCAACCGCCCGATTTTTTCAGGCGGTCTGTCATTTGAAAAAAGAGGGACAAGTATGAGAAGAGTGTTTTTATCGTGTTTGCCGGTTGTGATGTACGCAAATGCCGTATTTGCGGCCGATATTGCATCAAACGCGACGACGGCGCAGTGCGTTGAACCAACACTTCACAGATATGAAGGCACAGCGAACTTACAGGCTGAGTGGGAAGCGAACACGGTTCAACTGCGTTGGTACAATAATTATACAATGATAAAACCCACAGATGAAATTGATGATTGTGAATATTCTGGTTCATTAACGCGCCCAACAAACCCAAGCAGAACAGGATATACATTTACGGGTTGGACGGTGTCCCCAAAAGTAGAATTCAGTACATTGTCATTGGGCAGTGCGGAGGCTATATCATATGGTAAAGGTGAAAATCTAAGTAATCATAGTGATTATTGTCGTTATTATGATACCGAATGGCGCAGTGTGGCATGCAGCAATCCAATATTCACGGAATTACAACAATACGAATGGAAGCAAAATTTTGCGAACGGCACAGTGTACGGCATGGCACACTGCACAGCAAAGCCGGGTGACCATCATAGTGGGAACTGGCCAGTAGCGAACAGAAGCGAATATGTTGCGACATTGGATGAAATGAACGCATACGACACGGCACATAGCAGCGAAGAAAAGAAATATTGCTGGTGTCAGGCAACAGGTTATAAGGCAACGAACAGCAGCACGATACAAAGGTCTTTGTCGTCCCTTGCGTGGGTGTTCCGCGACGGCAACGGGTCCGCGTCCGCTTGCGCGAACTACTGTGCGACGAACTGCGCGTACGGCGTCCGCGGGGCTTCGGCCTTTCGCGCTGCTTTATTCACGCCAGCGGATTAATTAATTTTTTGCTTAAATTTTCCACACCGCTTTTTTCGTAAGCGGCGGAATTCTTTCCAATAGGTTTGATTTTTTATTCTGTTATAATTTTTATAACCTTATGATGGAGTAAAAAATGACTTTTATAAAATTTATTTTCGCAATGTTTCTTTCTTATTTGCCCGGAATTTTGGGTATAATAGTGACACCAATATCTACTGGTGGAAATTTGTGGTATAACACATTAAACAATTCTATGCTTACGCCCCCAGGATGGGTGTTTTCTGTCGCTTGGACAGTATTATATTTCCTTATTGGTTTGGCGTTGTTTTTGGTTATGGTGGCCGATAATACGCGCAGCAGGTACAGCAAGACCACTGCATACATTTTATTTGTGGTTAATTTGATATTAAACACACTTTGGTCCTTTGTGTTCTTTGGCGCAGAAATGCCAGAAGTTGCGCTTTTGGTGCTTGCCGCTTTAATCATAGTGGTAATAGTAATGGCACGCGAATTTTTCAGAATCAATCGCGCCGCGTTTTGGTTGATTGTGCCGTATATCTTATGGCTGTTCTTTGCGTTCTATTTGAACAGCATGATAATTTATTTGAACTGATAATTTGTGATTAATATTTTAATTCTTTGAATTCGGGATTACCAAGGTTTAATACCTGTAATCCCAATTCTTCGATGTAATCCGAAGAAGCGTTTGGATGTTGCAACAAATATATATGATGTTGAATTTCCGCCAACTGTTTTTGGGCAACAGCCAATTCTGCGCGTTCGTGATTAAGACGCCATGCGTTTATAACGAAACTTTGTACACTGCGTGTGCCACAAAAAAGCCGGGCAAAGAAAAATATAGATAACAGCATTAAAACAATGCCGATTTTTCCGCGAGAGCTGGCCGCCCATGCGCGTTTCAAAAATTCAAAGAAAATTTTGATTTTTTCCTTCATCTTGTCTATTATATCACAAATGTTTGATAAAGATAAAAAAATTTTTACAGCGCCATTGGCAGGCATCATAGACAGGCCTTTTCGTAAAATTCTGCGTGAATTTGCGCCGGATGTGTGTATGGTGACTGAAATGATTTCTTGTCACTCTTTGGTTGGTGGACATAAAAACTGTATTCGTAATTTTGACAGATATGATGATGAAGGTAATATCGGGGCACAAATTTTTGGTGCTGATCCATACCTTATGGGCGAAGCAGCGAAAATTTTACAAGATTCAGGCGCAAAATGGATTGATATAAATATGGGTTGTCCTGTACCAAAGGTTGCGACCCGCGCCGGGGCAGGGGCTTTTTTAATGCGTGATCATAAATTGGCTGGTGAAATAGTTAATGCTTGCGCCAGGGCGGTTAAAATCCCTGTGTCTATTAAAACACGTTTGGGGTGGGATGAATCGCATAAAGATTGGCAAGATTTGGTACGTATTGCCGCGGATTCTGGTGCGGCTTTTGCTGCTGTTCATGGACGGACAAGGGCCCAAGGATACAGTGGAAATTCTGTATTGCCGAAAAAAACTGATGATTTGCCGATACCGATAATTGCCAACGGCGATATAAAAAATATCAAAGATGTGGAACGTGTTTTGGAACTTGGGTATGATGGGGCGATGATTGGGCGCGCTATGTTGGGGCGGCCTTGGGTTATTGGGGAAATTTGTGGCACTGCAAAGCCGCCAAAAAATGTCGGGGTGGTTGCTTTGCGACATCTTGATTACATAATTGATTATTATGGCGCGAAAACAGGTGTGCCGATGTTTAGAAAGCATGCAGCGTGGTATTCGTCGGGTATGCCAAATTCCGCAGAATTCAGGATTCGTGTCAATCAAATAACTGATGAAAATGAATTGAAAAAAATTATAAAAGAATTTTGGGCGATTGATTGACTTTTTACTATTTGTGGCCTAACATAGCCGTCAAAGGATTTTATCATGAACGAACAAGAAATAGTATTGACAAATGAGATGACTGCGGGCGAAATGCTTAAAAACGCACGCACTACGGGCCGCAGAAAACGTGAAATCGCAACTATTTCAAAGTTGCTTTGTATTCGTGAAGAATTTTTGACTGCTTTGGAAGAAGGCAACTATCGTGTAATACCCGAAGATGTTTATATTTTGGGCTTTGCGCGCAGTTATGCTGTGGAATTGGGATTGGACCCTGATGAAGTAATCACAAAGTTGAAAAAAGAATTGGGAATTGCCACAAAAGAACACAAAGAAGAAGTTGAGGTTAAGGTTAAACCAAAGGTTGAAAAGGCCGAAAAGATTGAACCGGCAAAATCCACCCATGCCAAGATTAGTTTTGATAAAGAAGCCTTTATGAAAAAGGCCAAGGCGTCTGTTAATTATGTGAAAAAGTATTGGATATGGTTCGCTTCTGGTGCGGCGGCTTTGTTGGTTATTTTGGGTGTGGTGTTGTTTTTGGTGCTTGGGACAAGTGGTAAAGATTCCGCTGCTGAAAATGTCCAGAACACAGTCGAAGAAGTGGCGGTTATCCCAGAACCAGATTTTAGATATCCTGTGCACGAAAAATTTGATGTGAAAAATTCCAAAGAGGCACGCGTTGTTTTACAGGCTGAAAAAGAATCTTGGGTGAAAATCGAAGATGCCCGTGGCAGCAGTGTCTTTTCTCGTGTGTTAATCCCAGGCGATGTTTATTATTTACCTGCTGGGGATAAATTCAAGGCTACATTTGGCAATGTTGGCGCAATCGATGTGTGGGTTGATGGTCGCTTGATAAAGAAATTAGGTCCGGCCAACACAAAAAAGACTGGAATTTCCATGTCGCCAGATGCTTTGAAGTCTGTCGGTTTCGCTGAATAGTTTTTTGTGCGCGAATATTGATTTTTTTTGAATCATAACTATATCACTTATTATGAGCGGAAATATAAAAATTCGCGGGGCACGCGAAAACAATCTTAAAAACATTGATTTGGATCTACCAAAGAACAAGTTGGTGGTGTTAACAGGCGTATCTGGGTCGGGAAAATCTTCTTTGGCTTTTAATACAATTTATGCAGAGGGCCAGCGCAGATATGTCGAATCGCTTTCTTCGTATGCGCGTCAGTTTTTGGATATGCAAAAAAAGCCTGATGTGGATTTAATAGAAGGCTTGTCGCCTGCGATTTCTATTGAACAAAAGACTACTTCGAAAAATCCGCGTTCGACTGTTGGGACAGTGACAGAAATTTATGATTATTTGCGTTTGCTTTGGGCACGTATAGGTGTGCCTTATTCGCCAGTGACAGGATTGCCGATTAAATCACAAACTATTGCGGAAATGGTCGAATGGACGCTTAAAATTCCGCATGGGGTAAAGTTTTTTATAATGGCACCGATGGTACGCGATCGCAAAGGTGAATATAAAAAGGAAATTGCTTTCTTGATTAAGCAGGGATATCAGCGTGCTATTGTTGATGGTGTTTTATACGATTTGTCTTCTGTACCGGCGTTGGACAAAAATAAAAAGCACAATATTATGGTCATCATAGACCGTGTTGCGATGCCAACCGAAGATTTGTCGGGTGATGTCGGTGAAGAATTCCGTTCGCGCCTTTATGCTTCGTTCGAAGCTTCTTTGCGACTTGTTCCGGGTTCTGTTGTTGTGCGTCGCTTGGATACAAATGAAGATTCGTTGTATTCCCAAGAATATGCCTGTCCGGTAAGTGGTTTTACTGTGCCAAAGATAGAACCGCGTTTATTTTCGTTCAATGCACCACTTGGTGCTTGCAGTGAATGCGATGGTTTGGGATTACAGATGAATATTTCACCTGATTTGGTTGTTCCTGATCCTTCAAAGTCTATATTGGGTGGTGCGATTGCGCCTTGGTCGCGTGGCGGTATGTTATCGCAATATGAAAATGTAATAGATTCTTTACATAAAAAATACAAAATTCCATTGTCAAAGCCTTGGTACACTTTGTCAGACAAAGATAAAGAAATTATTTTGTACGGCACAGGCGATGAACCTATTAAGATAAATTGGAACGGATATATTTATGAAAAGCCGTTCGAAGGTGTAATCCCTAATTTGGAACGCAGATTGCGCGAATCGGATTCTGAATCTACGCGCACAGAATTATCAAAATACCAATCTGAAAAAATGTGTCCTGCTTGTCATGGTAAACGTTTGAATATTCAGGCACTTTGTATCAAGATAAATAATTGCGACATTATGGATGTTTGTGATATGTCTGTGGATGAATCTTTGCGCTGGTTCCAAGATTTGCCGCAACATTTAACGCAAAAAGAAAATGAAATCGCGCGTATGATTTTGCGTGAAATTACTTCACGATTGTTCTTTTTGGCAAATGTGGGGTTGGGCTATTTAACTTTATCGCGTATGGCGGGAACTTTGTCGGGTGGCGAAGCGCAACGCATAAGACTTGCATCACAAATTGGAAGTGGTCTGTCCGGGGTATTGTATGTTTTGGACGAACCGTCAATTGGATTGCATCAAAGCGACAATGACAAATTAATTGAAACATTAAAAATGTTGCGCGATAAAGACAATACTGTGGTTGTTGTGGAACATGATGAAGATATGATGCGCGCGGCTGATTATCTTGTTGATATTGGGCGTGGTGCGGGCATAAATGGTGGTAATGTCATTGCTTGTGGTACGCCAAGTCAGGTTATAAAAAATCCGGAATCTTTGACAGGCCAATATTTATCAGGCAAACGCAAGATTGATGTTCCAAAAACACGAAGAACTGGTAATGGCAACATGATACGTGTTGAAGGGGCACGTGGAAACAATCTTAAAAACATCAGTGTTGATTTTCCTTTGGGACGTTTTATTGCGTTGACTGGTGTTTCTGGGTCTGGAAAATCTACATTATTGTTGAATACTTTGTATCCTGCGATTATGCGCGCGCTTTATAATTCGAAATTGGAAGTGGGGGCGCATGATATTATTCGCGGCATGGAAAATGTGGACAAGGTTGTTGACATAGATCAATCGCCAATTGGACGCAGTCCGCGCAGTAATCCTGCAACTTATGTCGGTGTATTTAACAATATTCGTGATTTTTACGCGAATTTACCAGAAGCCAAGACGCGTGGTTATGATGCCGGACGTTTTTCTTTTAATGTCAAAGGTGGTCGCTGTGAAGCCTGCCAGGGTGATGGTCAAATTAAGATAGAAATGAATTTCCTTGCTGATATTTATGTGGAATGTGATAAGTGCCATGGTCAACGATATAATGACGAAACTTTGGCTGTGAAGTATAAAGGTAAATCAATCGCTGATGTTTTGAATATGACGGTTGAAGAAGCGTACAGATTCTTTATAAATGTTCCACAAATCGCCCGTAAATTAGAATTGTTAAAACGTGTCGGTTTGGATTATATCAAATTGGGTCAAAGTTCACTTGATTTATCGGGTGGTGAAGCGCAGCGTATAAAATTGTCAAAGGAATTGGCGGCACGCAGTACCGGTCAAACTATATACATTTTGGACGAACCAACCACAGGCTTACATTTTGAAGATATAAAGTCTTTGTTGGCTGTATTACACGAATTGGTTGACCAAGGAAACACAGTTATTGTTATTGAACATAATTTGGAAGTTATTAAAACTGCGGATTGGATTATCGACCTTGGACCAAATGGCGGGGCAGGTGGTGGACAAATTGTTGCGACTGGTACACCTGAAGATATTGTTAAGTGTTCGGCATCTTTGACGGGAAAATATTTGAAAAAGTATCTGGACAAACCTAAAAAAAGCAAATAAGATAGTCAAACGGTTAATTTTTGTTTAAGGAGTTAAGCAATGTTCGGTTTCGGTAAAAAGAAAAAGCAAGAAAATGAAAGTGTAGATTTGGAAAAAGAAGTTGCCAAAATGCCATCTGGCATGAAAGAGTTGACAGAACGTATGATGTCTGGTCAATTCGACATGAACGATATGTTGGCACAGTTAAAACAGATTAAAAAGATGAGCAATTTTAGCGGTCTGCTTAAAATGGTGCCAGGGATGAGCGGCGCTGTGGCTGCTATGAAAGAAAAAATCAAAGACGGAAGTGTTGATGCCCAAATTAGAATTTTAGAGGCTATGACAACAGAAGAACGCGCAGAACCTGAAAAGGTGTTCGCTAATGCCAAGGCGCGTATCGCTGAAACAGCGGGATGTTCTGTTCGCGATGTAGAACACATTATAAAACAATACTTAAAAATGAAACAACAAATGGCTATGATACAGCGTATGGGCGGGATGGAGGCTGTGATGCAACGTATGCAACAAGCCGGTGGTGTCCCAGGTGATAAATAAATAACAAAAACAACAAAGGGTAATATAAAAATGGGAAGTTCGTATTTTACACCAATTAAAGTATCTGAAATAGGTCCTGTTCGTAATCCAGATGGTGGGATTAAAGAATGGACTTTGACTGTTGAATATGATGCAAAGTACAAGGCGCCACACGCCAAGGGTGCACGTATTGTTGATGATAAGCCGGGTTGTGCTGAATATCATTTCACAGAAAGTGTTATGGGCCCAGGGCTTAGACACGCTTTGGCTTTCAGGGATGCGCTTTTGCGGCAAATTGAAAGACAACATAATGAAAATACTAAATAAGAAAATCGCATCACATAAATCTTCGGCGGCTTGGATTCAACGCCAGGCAAATGACCCTTATGTTGCGCGCGCACAGAAAGAAGGTTATCGTGCGCGCGCTGCTTATAAAATCATAGAAATGAATGACAAGTATCATTTCTTGAAAAACGGTCAGGTTGTTGTTGATTTGGGTGCTGCGCCGGGCTCTTGGTCGCAATATGTTGCACGTGATTTTCCAAAAACAAAAATATTCGCAATGGATTTATTGGAAATTAAACCAATAAATGGTGTTGAATTTTATCAGGGCGATTTTACAAGTGATGAAGCCTTGCGCTGGTTAGAAGAAAAATTGAATTTAACAGAAACAAATGGCGGTACAGTGGATGTCGTTATGTCTGATATGGCACCAAATACTGTTGGACATAAAAAGACAGACCATTTGCGTCAAATGGTATTGCTGGAATACGCTTTTGATTTTGCTTTGCGTGCTTTGAAAAAAGGTGGCACTTTTGTTGCTAAATCTTTCACAGGTGGCGCGACAAACGATTTGGTAAAGCAAATCAAAGAGCGTTTTGAAAATGTTCATTATATGAAACCACCATCTTCACGCAAAGATTCTGTTGAAATGTTTATCGTCGCAACAGGTTTTCGGGGATAAATATTGTGATAATGAATAAAAATACCGCCAAATGGCGGTGTTTTATTGCTTGTACGCTTCGGCAGCAGTGCGTGCCAATTCGTCAACGCGTTCATTAAATTCTTCACCAGCATGTCCTTTGACCCAAACCCAATGAATTTTTTTTGACGACGCGATTTTATCAAGTTCTTGCCACAATTCTTTGTTTTTCACAGCCTTTTTATTTGAAGTACGCCAAAAATTAGCCTTCCAATTTTTTACCCAAGATTCCATACCGTTTTTTACATATTGACTGTCTGTATGGATTTCCAATTCGTCGTGTTTTTTCGCAGCCTGCAGTGCGCGAATAACCGCCATTAATTCCATCTTGTTATTGGTTGTATGTTTTTCGCCGCCACAACGTTCGGCCACATCTGTTCCGTTCGTAGCAATAAATCCCCAGCCCCCAGGACCTGGATTGCCTAAACAACTGCCATCTGTCCAAATTTTTAACATTTTATTATCATCCTTTTTGTGATATAATATCATAAAATGAACTTTGATGCCAAACAATTACAACAGATGTCAAATATGGCGCGCGCAAACGCGCTTGGGGCGGTAATGTCTGCGCAAAGTGGACATGTTGGAATAATTTTAGATGCCGCCGAAATGATGACTGTCGTTTTCGCAAATCATTTGCGACGGGGTGTGGACCGATTCGTTTTGTCTTCTGGACATGGCAGTGCTTTGTTATATTCCGTTTTGAAATTGTCGGGTTATAAAGTTGGTGATTTGAAAAACTTTCGCAAAATTGGCGGATTGCCCGGACACCCCGAATATGGAATTGATGGTGTTGACGCAACAACTGGGCCTTTGGGGTTGGGCTGTGGTAATGCGGTGGGGTTTGCGTTGGCACAAAAAATTCGTGGTGTGAATGCGCGCACATATTGTATGTGCAGTGATGGTGATTTAATGGAAGGTGTTTCATTTGAATCTTTTTCTTTCGCAGGCCGTATGAATTTGAATAATTTAATCGTGCTTTGGGATGATAACAAATTATCTATTGATGGCGTTGCCCAAACAGACATCGATATAAATGCGCGTATGCGGGCAATGGGTTTTAATGTAATGTCTGTGCGTGGTAATGATGTCGCCGCTTTGGACAGGGCGCTTGAACGCGCAGAAAAATCAACAAGACCTGTTTTTATTCAATGTAAAAATACTTTGGGACGTGGTTCTTCGTTGGCAAATGATGCGCGCGCACATGGTTTTGCATTAAAAGATACAGAAATGTTGGGATTGATTTCCAAGAATAATGATGTGGACGGATTGCGTTTTTGGAACACTTTGGCAAAGCGTTCGATTTCACCAAAGATAAAACCTGCTTTCGCGCTGCCACGCGTAAAGATACCGAAAACACCAGAACGAATTTCCACACGTGAATTGTCTGGAATATATCTTGATTTGTTAATAAAGGGTGGGGCAGATTTAATTACTGGTTCCGCGGATTTGGCAGATAATACGCGTGTTAAAACATCTTTGTCCAAAGACATAACATCGCAAGATTTTAACGGTAATTATATCAATTATGGTGTGCGCGAACATGCAATGGCGGCGATAATGAACGGTATGACTGTGGATGGATTGCGTGTCGTTGGTTCTACTTTTTTAGTGTTCAGTGATTATATGCGACCATCGATTCGAATCGCTGCGTTATCAAAATTGCCGTCTGTTTTTGTGTTTTCGCATGACAGTATTTGTGTCGGTGAAGATGGCCCAACGCATCAGCCTGTGGAACAGTTGCCGTCCCTTCGTCTTGTTCCAAATTTAAGGGTTTATCGCCCGTGTAATATGGCAGAGGTGGCAAACACTTGGAACATTATTTTAAGGGATATGGAACATCCGTCGGCTGTGATTTTATCGCGGCAAAAATTCAAACAGGTTTCGTCAAGCGTCGATTCGCAAATGTCGCGTGGTGGGTATGTAATTTATCCGTCAAAAACGAATCGGGTAAGGGCGACTTTGGTTGCAACTGGGAGTGAGGTTCCATTGGCCATAGAAATCGCGTCGCGTTTCAAAAACGTTCAAGTTGTATCTATGCCGTGTGTTGAAATTTTCCGCGAACAAGATACTGAATATAAAAACAAAATTTTGCGCGGCTGTGTGATAGTAATAGAAGCAGCAGCCCCCGGAAACTGGTTTGAAATTGCAGATGCTGTGATTGGTGTTGATAAATTTGGTATGTCTGGTGATGGTGAATCAGTATATCGTGAATATGGTTTTGATGCTGATAAAATAATTGGCGAAATAAAAAGATATATAAGTTAGAAATGTCATCGGAAATATTTTTTACTTTGTCGTCCGGGGAAAAAATTCCAGTTATTATAAACACTAGACGTGGCGCGCGTAATGTGACACTGCGGCCCAAGGTGGGGGCCAGACCTGAAATTCATATTTCTAAACCGTGGACCACATCGACCAACTTTGTGTTAAAGTTTTTGGAAACAAAACGCAAATGGGTGGAAAAGATTTTTGACGCTGCGCCAAAACAAGAAAAAGTTTGTCCAAATATCACAATTGAAATTTTGGGGCGAAGTGTAAAACTGGTTCAAGATTCAAGTATGCGCGGCAACTGTTATCTGGACAGCGAAAAAACAATTCTTTGTATTGGTGGCGAATCGCAAATGTTTGAACGGCGCGCCCGTGATTTTATAAAAAACGAATTATTATCAGAAATTAAGAATATAATAAAAACAACACCACGTGAATATTGGCCGCGACATATAACACTTCGCGATACAAGTTCGCGTTGGGGATCTTGTTCTTCAACTGGGAATATATCTTTTTCTTGGCGATTGGCGTTCGCCCCGTATGAGGTTATGCGATATGTAGTAATTCATGAATTGTCGCATATGAAATATATGGATCATTCAAAAGAATTTTGGGCAAATGTAAGTGAACTTTATGGATTTGGTGTGGAAAGGTCGAAAAGATGGCTTTCTAAAAACGGCCAAAGTATGCATAAATATTTTTGAAAAAGTGCTTTGATTAAGTGTTTGTTTGTGATAAAATATATTCATAAAAGGAAAGGATGTAGATATGAAAAAAATCTGGTTTATATTGGGGGCTGCGGTTGTGTGTACTGGTTATGCCCAGTCCGGTTTTGCCGATCCTGTCATTCGTACTTGCGATGATACTGTGTGCAGGACTTATCCAACGGGTGGAAATCTTGAACAGAATCGTTGTGTTGATAAATCAGCAAATGAATCTTGTACAAGTGCCAGTGCTGGTGAAAAAAGTGCACTTTGTAAAGATTTGGGGGGCGATGAATTAAGTTGCACGGCAAGGGAATGTTTGTCAGATTATTCTTTGTGGCTTACTACGGCAAGGTCTACACCCACAAAACCACTTCCACAATCACAGGGGCGTTGTTTTTCTGTGTCTAAGATGGAGGCTTGGTGTAAACAAGGTTGTGGTTGCAAGGCAAATGAAGAATGTGTATTTAACGAATATAGTGGAAATTATTTAGCAGGTAATAGTTCTTATACAGCACCAACAAAAACAAAGGCTTTTGTCGGGGAAGAAGCATGTCATTGTGTTGCAAAAACAACCGGACAACCTGTTGTAGAAGACGAACCAAGTGTTGAAACAGATTGTGAAGTTTCGGTTGCTTTTCAAATAACTTGTCCTGATGGAACAAAATGGGCAAAGAACAGAAAATACAAAGTGAAAAAGTCTGATTTTGCAAATATGAATTTTGAAAATTGCCAAGAATTTACAGATGCCTTAGGGAACGAAAATCAAGGCGGTTTAGATTTAAGTTTGACAACCTTGCTTGCAAATGAAACAGCAAGTTATCAGGCGATTACAGATTTTGCGAAACTTGTGTGCAAGGGGCGTATGACTGTTGTTGAAACGCCAGATGTACTTGCAGCGAAAAGAACGATTAACAGTTTTATTGCCACAGCAAAAAGTGAAAAGAGAGATGTTTGGACATCAGCAGATGGTACTTTTAATACGGCGCGTCTTGCATCGGATTTGACGGCTGGTGTGGTGCTTGGAACTGTTGGTGGCGTAGTCAGTGGCGTTGTCATAAAGAAAAAGCAGGTTGAAAAAGGATTTGATGCTCTGCATTGTACGGTCGGTGGACAGACTGTCGCTGATTGGGGTGATGAATTTATGGTTGGTTTGGTTAGATAAAAAGCGCCCAAAAGGGCGTTTTTTGTTGATTTTTTCTAAATATCAATATAAAATGTATCCCATGATGATAAAAGAAAATATTGAATTTTCATTGTTTTTGTATCACGCGCCGCGCGGCGTGTGTTTATAGCTATTTTTCTTGTTTATGATAATTTGCCAATGCGGCATAAAATAAAATTGGTTAACCAAAGGAATAAAAAATGGATTTGAAACCAACCAAACCTTTGTCAGGATTCATAGAATTGTTGCCGGCCCAGCAACGTTGTTTTGATTATTGTGCGGCGAAAATGTTAAATGTTTTGCGCCTTGCCGGTTTTTCTTTGCTTGATTTGCCGGCTATAGAAAGGGCAGAGGTTTTAACCGACAAAGACAATTGGGATGAAATTGAAACACAAATGTTTTTGTTTCAAAAAGGTGATACAAAAATGGGATTGCGCTATGACGGAACTGTTGGTTTGTCGCGCTATGTCGCCGGTCATCTTAATGATTTGGTTTTTCCTTTGCGTGCAAGTCAATTTTCAAAACGTTATCGTGGCGAACGTGCACAAAAAGGCCGTTATCGCGAATTTTACCAGATGGATTTGGATATAATGGGCATCAATTCTTTGTCAACAAATTATGATGCTGAAATTATTTCTGTGATAAATGATGCTTTGAATTCAGTCGGTGAATTTATCGGGCCAAATGTTGTACATGTTGGTTCGCGTCCATTTTGGGATGCTTTATTCGATTATCTGGAATTGAATGAAAAGCAGAAAAAAGACATTTTTGTTTTAATAGACAAAAAAGACAAAATGGGTGATGAAGATTTTGCACTTGGGTTGCAAGATTTCTTGGGCGATTCGGCCAAAGAAAATGTAATTAAATCTGTGTTCGTTGACGGTTATAAAAATCTTGTTAATAAATCTGAAAAATTAGACGCTGCAATTGCTGAATTGACTGACTTTATGTCTGTTTTGGACGGTATGGGCGTCAAAAATGCCAAGATAGATTTGTCTATTGCGCGTGGTTTGGCGTATTACACAGGATTGGTTTTTGAATTCAAATTGACGAATCATCCAGAACTTGGAACAGCGGCCGGCGGTGGGCGTTATGCTGATTTGGCCGGTAAGTTTTCAAAAACGAAAATCATCGGTGTTGGGGCCGCGATTGGCTTTTCAAGAATCTTTGCATCGATGTTAGAAAACAACCAAATAGATTTGACTATGTTTTCTAATCCTGTGGATGTGGCTGTTTTGGTTATGGGCAACAATAATGTTGCGTATGCTTCGTGTGTTGTGAATGATTTGCGAAATGCCGGAATTGCGACTGTGTCTTATTTGGATACAGATAAGAAATTCAAAAATCAAATTGAATACGCGAATAAAATCGGCGCAAGATTCAGTATAATTATCGGCGATGACGAAGTCGCAAATAATCTTGTCGCGTTAAAGAATATGGCAGCTGGAAACCAGGAAAATGTGTCTGTAACAAGTATAGCAAATAAGTTAGAGCAATATCTTGATTCACTTGGTTTGATTGACAGAATTCGTAAAAAAGGATAATTTATAAAGGCTTAAAATATATGATAATTGAACAGAAATTATTGGATATTCAGGCGCGTGCCAAAGATATTGAAACCAAGATGAATTCTGGTGAAGTTTCAGGCGATGAATTAACACGCCTTTCCAAAGAGTATTCGCAGTTGAGTGAGGTTTTACCTCTTATCGATAAATATTTACAGGTCCAGGCCGGTATCAAAGATGCAACAGAAATGTTGAACGACCCTGAATTGAAATCTATTGCTGCGGAACAGTTGGATGAATTAAATCATGCTTTGCCTGATTTGGAACGCGATTTACAAATTGCTTTGTTGCCACGCGATGCCGCCGATGATAACAGCGTTATCATGGAAATTCGTGCAGGTGTTGGCGGGGAAGAATCGGCTTTGTTTGCTGGCGATTTATTTAATCAATACAAATCTTATGCGCTTCGCAAAGGGTGGAAAATTGAAATTATCGAAGAAAACGCAACTTCTTTACATGGATATAAAGAAGTGATTTTCAAGATTGATGGTGTTGGTGCTTATGCGCGTATGAAATTTGAATCAGGAATACATCGCGTTCAACGCGTCCCAGAAACAGAGGCAAGCGGTCGTATTCATACTTCGGCTGCGTCTGTTGCTGTTATGCCGGAAGCAAAAGATATCGATGTTGTGATTGATGACAAAGATATTCGTATTGATATTTTCCGCGCATCCGGGGCAGGTGGTCAGCACGTTAATAAAACCGATTCGGCGATTCGCATAACTCACTTTCCAACAGGGATTGTTGTCACGTGTCAAAACGAACGTTCACAATTACAGAACAAGGCGACAGCAATGGCGGTATTGCGTGCGCGTTTATATGAAAAACAACGCAATGAACAAATGGATGCTTCGAATGCATCGCGTCGCAGCATGGTTGGCTCTGGTGACCGCAGTGAAAAAATCAGGACTTATAATTTCCCGGAACAACGCGTGACAGATCATCGTATTAAATTGACTCTTTATAAATTGGACGATATTTTGGCCGGTGGGGCGGGGCTTGATGAAATGATTGATGCATTAATCAGCGCGGATCAATTGGAAAGACTTGCCGCAATGGATTAAAATAAAAACCGCCGTTTGGCGGTTTTTATTTTTTTATTTTTTCCATTAGAACTTATACTTTATATTCAAATCGCCAGACCAACCGTCAAATCCGCCGATTAATGCGTGGACAGAACCTGTAAAGGCAAAGCGTTTGAAATTATATTCTATGTCTGTGCCGATGTCAGTATAGTCTTTGAAGTCAACGCCATTTTGTGTTGTATTTGCGATATATATATCGTTGTCGCCACCAAAGCGCATAACGTATTTTGCTGAAAGCGTACCATACCAATTAGGCACGATTTCTTTGATAAATTGAACCGATGGTGCAACATTAAAGAAATTAAAATTGTTCGATTCAACAAACTTATTATCTATATATAAATCAGCTGAAGATACAAACATATATCCTGCGTATAATCCCGGACGAACCAACAAAGTTTTGTCGATGTTGAACTTTGCGGACATATCAAACGCAATATTGGTCCATGAATTATTAAAGTCTAAACTATCCCTATGATTATTTAATGAACCGATATTTGCCAAAACCGTTGCGCCAAAGTTTTGAAAATCATAATGCGCAAAAATACCGCCAACATCACCGTCAGAATCCATATTATCAAGACCGCCGTTTATATAACCGGCAAATGCACCAAAATAAATGTCACCGTATTTAAGATCTATGCTGTCTGTGGTTGCGCCAAGCGTAAAAAGACTGAAGCTTGTGTGTTTTGTTGTGTCATTATTATAATGTGTGTGTCCGTTAATATGTTTGGCGTCTGCCCAAACATTTTTGAAAATATATCCAGAATCATTATCGCCAATACCGCTGATTTTCAATGTCGTGCCATCGTCGCCGTATTCATCAACCCTTGTCATGGTTCCGTACATTTTTTTATCCAAGAACAATTCAGACAAAGATTCGCCATTTTTAGCATAAGATAAAAAAGTGTCTGATAATAGATTTATATTATGTGCCATTTCGCTGTTGGCGTATATGTTTGTGGCATTGGCCGGCACTGATAACAACACCGACATTGCGATTAAAGAACATAGTTGTATAGATTTTTTTGTGTTCATGGTTAGTCCTCTCTCCCTTAATATATAAGATTATTATATCACATTTTTTATATGTTTGGAAATTTTTATTGTCTTGTTTTTTATTTTTGTATAAAATGCCAAGCATGAGGAATAAAAAGCAAATTACTTTGACAAAACCCATAGTTATGGTTGGATTAATGGGGGCGGGCAAGACCAGTATTGGCCGCGCATTATCACGTCATTTGGGAATACCTTTTATTGATTCTGATAAAGAAATTGAAAAGGCCGCCGGATGCAGTGTGGTCGATATTTTTTCTATGTATGGTGAAAAAGAATTTCGTCGTGTTGAAGAAAAGGTAATAGAAAGGTTGATAGATACCCCGCCTCTGATAAAAGTTATCTCTACGGGCGAGGGGGCGTTCATCACCGAACAGGTGCGACAAATTGTTCTTGAAAAAGCGTTAACAATTTGGTTAAAGGCTGACCTGGAACTGCTTGTAAAAAGGACAAATTTTCGTCATACGCGTCCACAATTATTAAATACTGATTCGCGTCAAATATTGGCCCAATTAATTCGCGAAAGATATGATACTTATGCTTTGGCAGATATAACTGTGGAAACAGGCGATGAAAATATTCATAAAACCCTTAACAAGGTTTTGGCGGCAATTACAACATACAAACAACATAACAACCAAAAGGAAACAAAATGAAACTGTTGAATGAATTTAAGACTTTTATTAACAAGGGCAGTGCTATTGATATGGCTGTCGGTATTATCGTTGGGTCTGTGATGACCAGCGTTGTGAATTCTTTGGTAAAAGATATTATTATGCCGCCTGTTGGGTTGTTGGTTGGCGGAATTGATTTTTCGCAATGGTTTTATGTTTTGGGCGGTGGCGAACCTGGCGTTCATTATAATACTATGGCGGCGGCAACTGCGGCGGGCGCTACTACATTAAACGTTGGGACTTTCTTGAACACTATTATCAGTTTCTTGATAACAATGTTTGCTGTGTTTATTATTGTTAAGGTTGCTAATTCGGCGCGCAGCAAGGGGCCTGTCACAACGCGTGCGTGTCCTTATTGTCAGCAATCTATCAGCAAATTGGCAACAAAATGCCCTTATTGCTGTTCAAGTGTTAAGGCTGAAAAAATCGGTGAAGTTGAAGAAGCGGAATTGACCAAAAGCCTTAAAACTTTGTCGGCAAAGGTTGGTAAAGTCGCGAATGTTGCCAAAAAAGTGGCTAAAATCAAATAATTATACTTTGTATTGGTTTGTGGATATGAAAACGCAAAAAAACCGCCAAGATGGCGGTTTTTTGCGGGTTAGGGCGTGGTTCGTGATGATAATTTTATGGTTGGTTTGGGTAAAATTTAATAAAAACGTTTTTAGATACAAAATATAGATTTTTATGCTGTGGTACTTGTGATGATGAATGGTATGTGATTTGTTTGATTGGTGTTATAAAAGGAATAGATAAAAACAAAAAATATTTGCGATAAAAACCTTGGGGGAAGACAAGAGTAAAGGCGCATAATGTATATTATGTATAGTTTGCTATGGCAAACATATACATAATATAAGGATTGTTATTACGAACGTGGGCATGTGGTTTGCTATGGTAAACATATACATAATATAAGGATTGTTATTGTGAACGTGGGTATGTTGGTTTGTCATGATAAAACGTTTATAAACAACAAATAGTCTTGTGATTGTTTTGTAAATAAATAAAATATGTTTTTATGAAACATTTCTTAAATCTTTTTGTCAGAAAAAATTTTTAATTATTTGTTTTTAGTGTATAAATAATTTTTTGAATTTTTTATATAACGCCCCGTTCCATGTGTCTGTTTATAAAACAAAGCGCCCTTTTCTGGTTGTCCAAATCCTTTTTAATCGTATATTTATATGCTCAGCTCGCTGAGAATCGATTTGTTTAATTTTTGGTATAAAACGGCTAAAAAGCCCGGATTTCTGCGGTTTTTTAGTGATTTTTGATGGTTTTGATGGAGGAAAACGGCGGAATTCTGCGGTTTTTAACGTTTTTTTGACTTTTTTGTCTTTGTTTGTTTTTGGTATAAGGGTGGCCGATTCTTGTTTGATCTTATTTAATTACTTGTGTCAAACTATACATAATATTTTTTTAGACAAAGGAGAGAGAATGAAAAATTGTTCTATTCTTTATGTTTGTTTTTGTATAAAAAACTTGAATTGTGCAGGGGCGGAGTGTAAGATTACTTGGTAAAATTTTAACCCAAATGGTGGCAATTATGAGTGATGATATTAAAAAAATACAGATGCGTGAACAAAAATGGCAAAAGCGTTGGCGTGAAATGCGTGCTTTTGTACCGAAAAATGATGGTTCAAAGCCACGTTTTTATAATCTTGTAGAATTCCCATTTTTGTCTGGTTCTGGATTACATGCAGGGCATTTGTTGATTTATACAGGTATGGATGTTATGTCGCGTTTTCGTCGCCGTATGGGGTATGATGTGCTTTTTCCTATGGGCTTTGATGCAATGGGGATTACTGCTGAACATTATGCAACAAAAATTGGACGCCACCCTGCTGATATTGCGACTGAATTAAAAAAGTCTTATGCCGAAGTAATTGATCAGGCGGGTTGGTCTGTTAATCCTGAAACACGTGTTGCGACTTCGGATCCTGATTACGTAAAGTGGACGCAATGGATGTTTCAACAGTTTTTCAAGGCGGGTCTTGCTTATAAATCTGAATTGCCAATGAATTGGTGTCCAAATTGTAGAACAAGTTTGACTAATGAAGAACTGGAAGACGGTAAATGCGACAGATGTCATGGCATGGTCGAAAAAAAGATGAAAATGCAATGGAATTTGGCACTGTCAAAATATGCTGAAAAATTATTGGATGGATTAAAAGGTTTAGAATTTGACGATCGTGTCAAGAAAGATGAAATTAATCTTATTGGAAAATCAAGCGGCGCAGACGTTGACTTTCGTGTCGGTGATGATGTTATGACGATTTATACTACGCGCGTGGATACGATATTTGGTGTGACTTTTTGTGTGATTGCGCCTGAACATAAATTATTGCGTAAATGGCTTGATGAAGGACGTATATCCAACAAGGCAGAGGTTGAAAAATACATCAAAGAATCAGCGGCAAAATCTGAAATCGAAAGAACTGATGCGACGCGCGAAAAGACTGGTGTTGAATTAAAAGGATTGCGTGCGATTAATCCTTTTACTGGCAAAGAAATTCCAATTTTTACTTCTGATTATGTGTTGGTTGATTATGCGTATGGGACGATTATGGCGGTGCCGGCGCATGATGAACGCGATTGGGATTTTGCCAAGAAATTTGGTTTGGAAATAATTCCTGTATTGGCCGGTGGTGAAGCGGACAAGGTTTGGACTGGCGATGGGGAACATATTAATTCTGGTTTCTTGAACGGTATGGGTAAAGCTGATGCGATTGCTGCTGCGATAAAGTATGGAAATGAACATGGCTTTGCGCGTGGCACAACAAAATACAAATTAAAGGATTGGGGATTTTCGCGTCAAATGTATTGGGGTGAACCTATTCCATTAGTGTATTGTGAAAAATGTGGGTGGCAATGTGTACCAGAAGATGAACTGCCAGTGCTTCAACCATATATGTTGGATTACAAACCGACTGAAGATGGTGAAAGCCCCCTTGCCCGTGCAACAGATTGGGTTAATACAAAGTGTCCATGTTGTGGTGGTGTGGCAAAACGCGAAACAGATACGATGCCTGGATGGGCTGGGTCGTCTTGGTATTTCTTGCGTTATCTTGATCCAAAAAACGATAAAGAATTTTGCAGCAAGGCCCAGATGGAAAATTGGATGCCTGTCACACACTATAATGGTGGACACGAACATAATACGCGCCATTTGATTTATTCAAGATTTTGGCATCGGGCTTTGTATGATTTGGGACTGGTAAATACCCCGGAACCATATGCGAAACGTACTGCCCAAGGTTTGGTATTGGGAAGTGATGGCTATAAAATGTCTAAATCGCGTGGCAATGGTTTCCAAGTGACAGATTTGTTAAATACAGCGGGGGCTGATGCGTCGCGTGTGGCTATATTATCACTTGGACCATGGCGCAATAATACTGTTTGGACCGAAGGCGCATTGTCTGGCGGTCAAAGATTTTTGAAACGCGTAGAAGGTTTTGCGGATAATATAACCGAAGAACCATTAACGCCGGCCCAGGAAAGATTGGTTAACAAATTGATTGCTGATATCACAGGCAAGATTGAAAATATGGAATTCAATACTTCTATATCTGCGATGATGGAATTTATAAACGCTTTCCCTGGTGGTAAAATGCCGCGTGCTGCGTATGAGGTTTTGATTCAATTATTGAACCCATTTGCACCGCATTTAACCGAAGAATGTTGGGAAAAGTTGGGACACAAAGATACACTTGTGTTCGAACCATGGCCGAAATTTGATGCGGCGAAATTGGTCGAAACAGATATGACCATTGTTGTATCAGTTAACGGCAAACGTGCAAATGATTTTTCTGTGCCAGTAGATATTACCGAAAATGATTTGATTGCTGCTGCCAAGGCGGCTGCGGCCCGTCAATTACAAGACGCAGAAATTATAAAAACCATAGTTGTTCCAAAGAAATTGGTCAACTTTGTTGTAAAAAAATAATAAAAAATGAATTTTTTATTTTTTTTGAGGGGGGGCGAAGCCCCCTATTCTTTTGTTTGTTAGTTTGATTGCTTAATCTGTGGTTGACAAATTTTGTTTTTATACTATATTTGTATCTGTTGGTGGAGGTGATTGATGAAAAAAGAATCTGTTGTCGAAGGAAACGCAGCATGGGAAAATATCTGTGAACAGTGCGGATTGTGTTGTCTGCTTAAATATGTTGATGAATTGGGCAATATTTTTTTAACGAATGTTCGTTGTGCTGCTTTGGACAAAGACACCCATAAATGTAAATGCTATGACGCGGATATGGATTTGCGTGACAATGGTTGTGAAAATTGTATTGCTTTGGGTGGAACGCGCGTGACACGTGAAACGATAAATAATGATTACCCTGTCCCGTCATTTTGCCCGTATGTAAAGACCTTTTGTGAAAAAACTGTGCCAAAGAAAGCTGGACATCGTCCAAATTTTGATTGGGGAAACAGTATTTCAGAAACAGAGCTGCAAGATTCGTTGGCAAATCACATCATCCCGGGGTCAAATAAGTATTTCAAATATAACCCACATGTTAACCGTGCTTATCATCAATCAAAGATGTTGACGCGTTAAAAAAAACGCCCTTTCGGGCGTTTTTTTAAGATATTTTTTTCAATCTGCGTATGCGTTTTTCTGTATTGTCAAAAGGGCTTTCCAAAAAAGCCTGAGCACACAAAAACGCGATTTCAATATCTATGTCATCGGCAGCCAATGTCAAGACGTTTATGTCGTCATGAAAACGATCATCGCGTGCCTGTTCCGGTCTGTCAACACGTGAAGCACGCAGATGTTTATATCTGTTGGCGGCGATTTCCATGCCTGCGCCAGTTCCGCAAATTAAAATCCCACGTGATTGTTCGTCGTCCAACATAGCGTCAGCCAATTTTTCAGCGATGTCAGGAAAATCAACCGGGGTGTTCAAATCGTCAGTGCCAAGATTCACGACGTTATAGCCGTCTGCCATTAACATTTCATAAAGATACAGTTTCAGCCCCACCCCACGATGGTCGGCAGCGATATAAACATGTGAAATATCTTGTTTGTTCATTTTTATTTATCCTTTTTCTTTTCCAATTTGCATTCCAATCCAGTATTTCCAGTAATGTTTAATGTCTTATAGAACAAAGTGCCAGACATTTTTGCATTTGAAAAAACATTGACAGTATTTATGCTGGCGTTTCCTTTTAATGTGCCGTGTAAAAACAAAGTGCGGGCAGATATATCACCGTTAACATTGCCGCCGCGCCCAATGATGATGGTTTCAGCGTGTATATTGCCGTTGACAGTTCCATGAATTTGTATAGTATGGTCTGTTTCAATATTTCCTTTGATAAGGCAACCTGCACCAACCACTGTTGGAGATTTTTTTTCATCTGCGTTTGTAAATGCTAACATAATTCTCTTCCTTTCCTTTTAATCTTTTACGAAATTAGTTGGATTAAACGGTGTTCCCTTGTACCGAATTTCATAATGTAAATGTGGGCCTGTTGAACGGCCAGAAGAACCGCCAAGGCCGACAACTGTTCCAGGGCGAACCCAATCGCCGCGCGAAACCATCAATTTTGATAAATGGGCATAAAGTGTTGTAAAGCCAAGTCCATGGTCGATTTCCACTGTTATCCCATATCCTGTGCGTTCGCCGGCAGAAATCACGCGTCCCGGGGCCACAGCATATAATTCAGTGCCGATTTTGCCAGCAAAATCAATGCCGCGATGCTGTTTTTTTGTTTTTGTAAATGGGTCTTTGCGTGTTCCAAAAGGTGATGTTATAACCTGTTGTGCCACAGGCGCGCCAAGTGGCAAAATCTTGGTCAGTCTTTTTAGACCGTGCCATTTTTCGATATTTTGTGCGACCTTTTGGTATTTAGGATCGGCGTTTTTCGATATTTTAACAGGAACATAAATTCCACCGATAAATTGATTGGAATAATTATTTGCCTGGGCAATCAACTGGGCCTCGCTAAGTCCTAATTTTGTTATGTTTGAATTGATTTTCTTTAATTGCGCCTGTAATTCTTCGATATTGTCAGTCGTCATTTTTGACACAGTTTCAATAATTTGATTATCAGCACTTGATATTTCGACCGCTGATTCAATTATTTGTTGATGCTTTTGTTTAAGTGTGTCGTTTTCGTTGCGCACCAATTCAAAGTCCAAGACAATTTCAGACATTTTTTCGAATTCTGGGTTGTAATTTTCGTCAGTCATCATTTCGACGATTCTTGTGCGCAAAAAGTCCAATTCGCCGACGATTTTAGAGCGGCCATTCAACAGGTTTTCTTTTTCAGGATCTGTTAATTTGCCCTGTTTTAATATTTTGTTGTCAGTTATGTTTAATTCGCGCGCCAAATCGTTATACTTTTTAAGATATGTTTTCAAATCAGATGTTTGACGGCTGTGTTGATTGCGCATTTGTTCAAGTTGTTGCGTTCTTTTCTGTAAAAGCGGACGATGATATATATATACATATGTAGACCATGCCGCCCATATAGTCATTGTTGTAATAAGGCAGAATTTTGTAAAACGCCAAAAACTGCTTTGCTGGTACGTTGAAACTGTGCCGTCCCTTGTATCCATAATAGTACAGTCGCGTGGTGGGAAAATGCGGGCGATTATGCGCCAAATCCACCGCAGTGGGGCGGTTATAAATTCCCAAAGTGATGAAAAATATCTTGTTATAAAGTTAATCATAATGCATCTAGTGTAGACAATAAAGCATCGATAGTCAAGCCGTCACGCAAAATCAAATCGTTATTCATAGATGTGCCGTAAAATATGGTTGTTCCGGTTTTTACGCCCTGCTTTGCGCGGATAAGAACGCGTTCAGCAGATTTTTTTGCTCCGAAAAGCGGGAAAATTTGAATGTCTCCAAAATGTTTGTCGTTAAGCACGGATATGATTTTCGCAACACAAAGTGCATCGGTTATCATACAAATATAACCCATTGGCTTTACGCGGGCGCAACATTTTGTTGTCCATTTGGTAATGTCAGCATTGTGGTGTGCGTTGTGGTGTGCCGGTGTTCCGTTAAAATAAGGCGGATTTGTTATGACCAAATCAAATCTTTCGTTCGTGTTCCATGTGAAAATATCTTGGGCAATAAGTGTAATTTCTTGATTGTTAAGCTCTGCGTTTTTGCGGCAGACGTTCAACATTTCATTAGAAATATCAATCCCTGTAATATTAACATTTTTCAAATGCTGGCCAAGGCAAAGTGATATCCCGCCAGAGCCGACCCCGACATCAAGCACTGTTTTTATGTTTTTTGGGGCAAAAGCGGCAAGCCACACAGCATCGCTTGTTGGATTATAAAAACTGTGTGCCATTTTTACGCGGCCATTTAATAATGTAAAAAATTCTTGTTTTTCTGCCATGACTATATAATAATTCAATAAAATCAAAAGGCAAGTCTATGTTTAATGATACATCAATAGTGACAACAGCAATAAGTTCCTTTAATAACGCGGCATTATTCGGCCCATACTTTTTTGTTGTGGGTTTGTTTTCAATCCCATTATTTTTAATGGCGTTTTTATACGGACGTGATTTTGTTTCAAGATTTGGTTGGTCTGGTCGTGATATAGAGGCCAAGACAGGTTTTTGGTCGGTTGCAAGTTTGGTGCTATGGCTTGTTCTTGTGGGCGGAAATTATGCGGTAATACGTGACAGTATATCGTTGCTTCCATTGCTTATTTCTTGTGTTTTGTTTGTTTCAATGATGTTCATTACAAACAGGCTTAAAAAATTGGACTATCTTGGCAAAATTTACAGCAAAAAATCACGTTGGATTTTGTTTATTGGATTTTTGATATTGGTTGCGCTTTCTGCCATGCCAAGTTGGTGGGGAATATTATTACAATTAAGTGCTGTTTTGTGCGGCATGATTGTTGGTGACAGATTGAACAAGAATTTTTCTGATGTGTTTATGCCGTTGTTTGTGTTTGGAATAATGACGATTTTGCTTTTGATGCAGCCTGAATATTTCAGATTTGGCCAACTGGGGAATTTAACATTTTTACATATAATTGCATTGTTGACGCTTGGGTTCTTCTGTGTGACTGCTATCGCGACAAAATACACAAATTCACGCGGCAAGATTTACAACAGCGCGTATATAAAATTAAAATGGTTGTTCCGTATTATGGGGCTTTTGGCTTTGATTTTGTTCGTTTTGACGGAATCAGTGCCTGTGTTTATTGGGTTGATGGCGGCATGTATGTTCACTGAAATGTTGACTATATATCATGCCAAAGAAATCCCGGGACATATTTTTAAACACGCATGGGCGTTGGTTTTGATAAGTTTTGGTATCGTGATAGTATGTCCTTTTATCAGTATGCTTGGCATAATTTATTTGGTATTTAATGCGCCAAAGATAGATTTTAAAGATTTTGCCAGACTGTTATAATTGGTTATATTTATTGAATACCATTGGGGGCTTTTTTGTTGTACCATCTTTGATATATAAGAAATAGGAAAAAAAGATGGCTACGATTATTGATCCAACAGCAATTATAAAACCGGGTGCCGTTATTGGCGAAGATTGTAAAATTGGCCCATTTTGTATTGTGGGACCTAATGTTGTATTGGGCGAACGCGTTGAATTGGTGTCCAATGTTGTAATTGATGGTAAAACTTCAATCGGTGACGATTCTATCGTTTATCCTTTTGCTGTTCTTGGTGTGATGAGCCAGGATTTAAAATGGCAAGACGAAGCCGCGATGACAGGACTTCGTATTGGTAAACGTTGCAGAATTCGTGAATATGTGACGATACATTCTGGGACACCTGCTTCGGATGGAACTGAAATTGGCGATGATTGTCAAATTATGGTTAATGCCCATGTTGGACATGATTGTAAAATTGGAAACAGTGTTGTTATGTCTAATCTGGTTCAGGTTGCCGGCCACGTAGAAGTCGAAGATTTCGCAATTCTTTCTGGTGGTGTTATGGTGTTGCAATTTGCGCGCATTGGTCGTAATGCCTTTATCGGTGGGATGAGTGGTGTTGGCAATGATGTTTTGCCATATGCTATATACGATGGCGCGCGTGCGGTATACCGTACTGTTAATCGTGTTGGCTTGATGCGCCATGGTTTTACCAATGAAGATTTACATGCTATTCATGCTGTTTATTCTGCTGTGTTCAATGAAACAGAAGGAACAGTGGCTGAAAGATTGAACAGGGTTCGCAAAGAAGTAAAAAATAATAAATATGCTATGGATGCCATAGACTTTATTGAAAACCGTTCAAAACGTGGTATTGGAAACGCAAAAAATGCCGAACACTAAAAAAAATATCAAGATATTTATCATCGCAGGCGAAGTTTCCGGTGATATTTTGGGCGCAAAAATAATGCGTGAAATGCCGGGGGTTAACTTTGTTGGAATTGGTGGTCAAAATATGGTTGCGGCCGGGTTAAAACCTTTGTTCCCAATATCTGATTTGGCTGTTATGGGAATTTTTGAAGTTTTGGCACGTGTTCGTACTTTGACAAGACGAATTAACCAAACTGTGGATGCGATAATAGCGGAAAAACCAGATATTGTTTTGACCATAGATTCGCCGGGATTTGCAAAGTCTGTTATTAAGGCTGTTCGTCGCAAGGGTGTACCTGAAAAGAATACAAAATTTTATCATGTTGTTGCGCCCCAGGTTTGGGCATGGGGGGCAAGACGTGCAAGTAAATACGCAAAAATCTTTGATAGGCTGTATTCTTTCTTTGATTTTGAAAAACCTTATTTTGAAAAATATGGGCTTACCACTGTGGCGGTTGGCCACCCTATTTCGGATGGACTTGATAAGTATAAAAAAACAGTTAAGGATAATAATATCATCACCCTTATTCCGGGCAGTCGCATGAGTGAGATTAAAAAGTTATTACCTGTTTTTCGCACTGTTGTTGAACAGTTGGGAAAAGATTACAAATACACAATACCTGTGGTTGAAACGACTGAAGATTATATACGGGAAAATATCAAATATTGGGCGATTAAACCTGATTTGGTGCCGGCAAGCCAAAGATATGATGTGTATGCAAATACTTATGTTGCTGTCGCGGCAAGTGGCACTGTATCGGCTGAATTGGCGATTATGCATATACCGACAGTTGTTGTGTATAAAATGAATCCGTTGACTGTATTGTTGGCGCATATTTTGGTGCGGGTCAAGTGGGTATCTTTGGTAAATATTTTGATGAATAAAACTATATTTCCTGAATTATTGGGTAAACACGCCAATCCAAAAGAAATAACAATGGCGATTCAAAAACTTACACAACCGTCCGTTCGCACCAAGATGATTGGTGAATTAAAGTCCGCGGATGATAAGTGGGCAAAATCCGGCAAATGTGCGGCGAAATTAATCGCCAATGATATCTTATCAGCCGTCTAAAAAAACTCTGTTTATTGTTCTGTTTTATGATTTGGAACATCGTACTTTACGGCGTCGATTATGCTGGAATCTTCGTCAGCACACAACATTTCTATTTCGTCCACAGTTGTTGTTGGACATATTTGCCCCAAACTTGACATAACAGATTGTTGACACCAATATGAAACAGTTGTGGCAGAATATGGCTGAGCGCACATTTCATTGTCTGCGCCATCTTGACATAATATATCCGCAGAACATATTGGATCATTATCACCGGCAAGTGCAGGCAATAATGGGCGACATGTCGGAATTGTTCCGTTTTTACTGCGCCAACCGCCATTTTCCCAACAAGAACACATACCCCAAGATTGTGTATCTACATCAACACCGTAATTTAATGGGCACATATCTTCTTCTGGGATAAAGTGATACCAATACACCAAAGAATTAACAGAATTGTGGAATGGGTTTATATAAAATACGCTGTCCATATCATTCGAAGCGATTTTACAAAAGTCTTCGGGGTTGTATCCATATTGTGTTGCGTATTTATATTCTACGAAATAGCCGCCAAGTCCCGCGCATTGTGTGGTAAGTGTATCAATAATTTTATAATATATTTCAGTTGCAACCCCGGTTTGACGTGGTGTTCTGTTAGCGACATTGTAGGCTGATAAAGGATCGTTATCAAACCCGCCAAATACAGATTCAATCATATCTGCGCATCCTGGTGTATTGGCAAGTTGTTGCGCGCAAGGCGATGCGATGATTTGATTATATTCGTCGTCGTAATCATACAAAGTGAACCAATCCATTGCCTTGCCAGATTGGAATAAACCGCTTTGTGTATAATAGAAATTGCTGTATCCAGTGCCACCAAAACTGTCAAAACATTGTGTCGCAATCGCACGGCACGCAGTCAATTTGTCGGTGTTATCTTTGTTTGCCATATATGCTGCGATTACATCGTTATTAAACATAAGATTACATGAATCAATATAATCTGTGCACATTTGTGTAGTCAATGAAATCGCCGCAGGTTTTAATAAAATGCTTGTATCGCCGGTCAGGTTCGCCATCGCATTAGCAATAGAATTTCCCTGGTTGTCATAGCAGTTTGCGACAAGGTCAAGGCAACTTTGTTGAATTGTTTTTACCTTATCTTGTTGGGCATAATAAATGTCTAAAAGCGCCCTGTCCAAGTATTGTTGCCATACGAAATCAGCATTTTCTGTACATTTGTCCAGTGCGTCTTTGGCAAACTTTTTGGTTTTGTTTTCAAAGAATTGAACAAAAGCGCGATTGCCCTGAATTGTTGATAATTTTTGGTCTTTTAATTCTGCCCCTGCCTTGAAAGTCAACAATTCGCCCAATTTATAAAAATCAACAACGCCGGTCAAAGGTGCGCCAGTCGTCACGTCTATGAATTGACCATAATCAAGGCATTTGTGGTATTCGTCGCCGCAAACTTCTTCGCTTTGGATTGCCTTTTCAACATTGGCAAGACATGTTGCGACATCATCAGAATTACGGTTTTGACGATTTTCAACGCGCGCCAAATCAAGCATAGCACTGCTTTGATGGGTAGATGCTTTCAAACTTTTTTGTTGTTTTTGTAATGCGGTTTCAACGGTATTACAATCCTGTTCAATGGCCATAAGGTATGCATTAATTGCGCGTTGAAGCGATGCGTTATTACAGTCTTCTTTGACGGCATTGCGGCACTTTGGATATACGGCCTTGTACAAAGTTGTGCCGTTATAAGACGCGATAATTTGTCCAGAATCATCCATGCCAAAAGCATTGGCAAAGTCGGTTGATAAATTGATACTGTTCAAGTCTTTGTATTTACCGCTGACCGATGCGTTTTCTCCTTTGATAGAATTCATAATTGCCTGTAATAATTGTTTCGATGCGGTTTTGTCTTCAATTAAAGCGTCTTCGCCGGCAGATGCGGTTTTCATCGCGGTCGCCTGTTCGCGCGTCATACCAACGACATCAAGGTTTTCGGAAAATTCTGATAATTGCGTGCTGGCCTTTTGATAGGTTTCGGAAATGTCTTGAAAATCAAAGACGCGGTCACTGCAAGAACATCTGCGAAAACTGTCGTTTTTTAATTCGCAAAATTGATCCATACATGTGAAAAAGGCAGATTTACATTGTTCATATTCTGCGCCAGTGCGTGTTTCCGATGCCGATGTTGTTGCAGCGCGCGCCGAAACATTTCTTTGGCTGGTCGCACTTGAACGGGTTGTTGTTGCCCTTGTCGCTGTTTTTGGCATTAACACAGATACAGGCTTTGATGAACGGGCCGCCACAGTCGTCTTTAATGGTGTGCGTGATGTTATTGAACGTGTTGCCCTTGCAGTTGTGGTTTGTGTGCTTGCTTGGGTTGCGGTTTTTGTGCGGGATACAGTATTTTCGCCACGTACAGCACCCATCGCATCAAAGACGCAACAAGATACAGCGCAAATAAAAAGTAAAATTTTCTTCATCTCTGGCTTTGATTTTAGCAAAATTATAAAACGCAGGGCAAGCAAAATTGCGCGAAAACGACATAAAAAAATCAAAATTTTTTCATTTTTCTTGTTGCAAAAGTTATGAATATAGTTTATTATTCGTCGTGCTTTAACGGGCATATGGCGGAATTGGTAGACGCGCTAGTTTCAGGTACTAGTGGTAGCGATACCTTGGAAGTTCGAGTCTTCTTATGCCCACCATATGTTTGAAAGAGATATGGGGTTGTAGCTCAGTTGGTAGAGCGCTGCGTTCGCAATGCAGAGGTCGTGAGTTCGAATCTCATCAGCTCCACCACCGATTTTCACCGAAGCGAAGCGAGGACTGAAAATCGAGTGTCGCGGCATCGCACCGCGATACAGGCAAAAAAATATGAGTCCCGGGGATATGGCGGAATGGTAGACGCTGAGGACTTAAAATCCTTTGATCATTGCGATCGTGTGGGTTCAAGTCCCACTATCCCCACCAAAAACTTGATTTCCGCAAACGCGGATTTTTTGTTTGGGTTTTGGATGTGTAGCTCAGTTGGTTAGAGCGCTTCGTTCACATCGAAGAGGTCGTTGGTTCGAGTCCAATCACATCCACCAAAAAACAAAATGGGCCTTTGGTCCATTTTATTTTTTTGATAAATAGGTATGTACGAAGAAACAACAGGGGTTGGTTCGACTGCAAGCGAAAGCCAGACGGAAGTATGGCGGTCGGCTTTTGCCGATGAGCGCAGCGAGGTCGAGTTTTGAAAAAAACGAGACCAGTCCAATCACATCCACCAAAAAAACAAAATGGGCCTTTGGTCCATTTTATTTTTTTGATAAATTCCCAATGATTATCTTAACCCTTTTTTCTTACAACAGGCGCTTGCAGCGGATTTCCAATCAGCATAGGCGGCATTGCTGTCGCGTAAATCACGCCAAGGTTGCCATGAATCACAACCTGATTTTTTATCTTTGCCGTTGCATTTAACATATCTGCGAAGCGAACAAATTTCATCAGATATTTTTCCTGTATCGGTTGTGCATTTTACAATTACATTTTGATTTTTTGCGTCGTCTTTACCGAATTCCTTGGTTGATAAGACCTGATACGAGAACGCATTGCCGACCACGGCAACAGTGGTTAACAAAACAAAAAATAATTTTTTCATGATTTACCCCTTTACCTTTCTTGTTAATTATAAATATTTTTAGAAATAAACACAACAAAGTTTTTCTTAAAACTGGTCGGCGGTTGTCCAAGGTTTATCGTTCATAAAAAGATAAAACATTTCACCCTTGGTATCATTAGGATCTGATTCATCAATACGAATTATTGGACGTACAACATAGATATCTATATTACATTTTGCGCCGTGTTCTTCTTGGTATTCGTGTAAAACATAATCGAATTTTTCCGCAAAATCCAGCGCTTGTAAATACGCAGCATCATCATCGGCCGGATCCGTGGAATTACCTTCCCACAGAAGCCACATACCGTAATTTACGACATTGTCTTGGCCTTCTAAATCATCGGCAGACAACAATCCCAAAGGTTTGAATTCAATACCATTTGAAAATTCTGTTGATGTAGAAGAAGTTTTGTCGTACATATCACCCAAAAATTCAACCACCACCACTGCGCCATACATCGCGCCAAGTTTGCTTTCCAATCTGGCAAGACGCGCACCATGTTTTAATGTTGCATCAAATAACCAATCTGTGATTTTCGCAGATCGTGAAGACATGCCAGAACGCGCGACACGCCCTGCTTTGGACAACATTTGTGCGCCGTCTTTTGCTGCCTTGGCAGATTGACGAAGAGCTTTTATTCGTTTGAAATTTTTGACAACGATATTGCCTGTTTGTGGGCGTTTAAACGCGCGCAATTCGCGATGATATTTCAAAACATTTTCTAATTCTTTGGACGCGTCAATATACTTGTCCACAGACTTTAACCCTTCAACTTCTTGTTTTAATTTGTCATAATCGCTTAATTCAAGATTTTTTAAAGTTTTTTCAGCCTGTTCAGCAGCCTCATTAATTTGTTGGAATTCGCGTTTTGTCATATTTTTTGGCAAAGCACCGTTGTGTTCGGCCATATATTTTCTTACATAATCGCGTCTTTGGATGGCAGTTTCATATTCTAATCTTGCATCTTCAATGGCTTTTTTATCAAAAGCGGCTTTTTTTGCCTTGGCCAATTCATCAGCATTTTTAGTCCCTATTTTATTTGTTAATTCATTATATTCTTGATGTAATTTTTTTAACTTTTCTGCCTCTTTTGGTGTGCGATTAGTTTTTGATTCAAGTTTGGCAATTTGGGTTTCTAATTCTTCCAATTGTTTTGCCTGGGCAGGTGTTATTTCAACTGTGGCTTTGGTGGTTCCTTTGGCCATGTCTTTTTCCATTTGTGCCAATTCTTTTTCTTTTTGCGCCAATTCTTTTTTGTTGTCTTTCAACATTTCTTCCACGGCTTCGCCATAAGTTTTTTCCTGTTCGCGCAAAGTTTTCAAAGTATCTTGCATTTTTTCAGGGCTTTTTAACAAATCTTCTGTGATATCAGGGTCGATTTTTTTTGCCTGTTCAAATATTTCCTGGGCTTCCTTTTCGTATTTGGCGACATTTTTACCAGATGCCCTTGCGTTATCCAAATTCTTCATTGCCCTTTCATACTTTCTGGCGTTCGAAAGATTTTTTTCCATTTTGCTGATTTTTTCAGTTGTATCAGCAACCCTTTTTGCGGCCTGGGCATATTTTTCAACATGTTCGAATTTGCGCAGATTTCTTGCTGTCTTTGCCAAACGAACACCTGTCTTGGTTGCGCGCGCACCTTTTAATGCGCCTGTTAAAAACGCACCACCGCCAAATGTTGCGACAGTAATAATAACATCGGCGGCGATTTCGGCATACATAATCCATTCTAAATTAACATCGCCCGCAACATAATAATCGTTTGGATCGTCTTCGATATCAGCGATTTCGTGAACAACCCTATTAATAGTATCTGTGTCGTTTGCAAGTGCAGATTTGCTGGTACAACTGAAACCTTTTGGGTAAATATTATCAATGTTTTCATTTATGTATTGCATAGATAAAGTATTGTTTTTATCTGCGCCGACAAATTGCGAAAGCGCGCCATGTTCCACAACCATAATTGCGTACCATGCTGGGTCGGTGTTTATATATATCGCAGGGTCCTTATCGTCCATAAGTTTTGGATTAGGATTACTATTTGGTAAACTGCGTTTTGTGGTAAGCAATAATTTTTGCTTTAACACTTTGGGTTGGGTGGCATAATTAATAGTAATTGTCCTGTCGTTTCCAAATGTGAAAATAATCGGTGTAAAAAATATTGTTTCAGTGTCGGCGACAGAAGTAATTTCCGGACACTTTAATACAGATTCCAAAACTTCTTTTGAAAACATAATTGTTTTTGCCCATGCGCGAACTTCTGCTTCGGGGGCCATGGCGTCTATTTCATTAATGTGTTGGTAAATAGCATTTGCGAATTTTTCAGTTGCACAATTTGTTGGATTGTTAATATGTGCCATCGCCAAAATTTCTTCGGCAGTTTGTAAATCTTCTGCGTACAAAGACGTGGCAAACAAAGACAGGAATAAAGATGTAATGATTTTAATCATCGAATCTGAACCATTCTATTGGACTGTCGGCACCATCCTTGAAAAATTGAATATCTTTATTTGAACCGTGTCCATCACATGCTGAGCTTGCTCCCTTGTCAGTTTGGTCGCTAATTTGACTTTTTAAATAGGGTATAAATTTTTCAAATTGAGCACCAGTCATAACCATTTCGTATTTGTTGGCCGAACCACTGTTATCAACAAGGTATATCCAGCCTTTGTTATCACCGCTTTTAACATGGCATATACGATTGCTTAATCCAAGATTTACATTATCGATAGATGCTGCTTTAAAAGCCTCAGCAAATGCAGCATCTGTTTTAATGTTATTGCACCTTGCAAGGCATTCTTCATCAACTGTGACACCCCGCCCATTGCCATTTACTATGCGTGCTGTATAAGTGTGTGTTGCTGGGTCGCCTTCATTGTCTTCACCCTGAACAGGCTTTGGTGATTGGGGCAAGTCCCAATGCGCATACCATGTGACGTTATCACTGTAAGTGGCGGCCAGACTTGTGCCAGATGTTGTGATAAAGCCTGTTGCTGCGATACATTCTACGCCGCCTGTTTCTTCTGAGAAATAGCCCAAGAAAGCACCATCACTACCATCACTAAGTTCTGGCAACTCAATGGCATTGTTAGTTGCGTCCATCTTTTTTGTAAAGGCAGAATCAAGATAAGCATCACCACCTGGCATGTAATATATCATTGGGGTTCCAACGTTTGTCGCGCCATTTGAATCCAATGTTATTCTGTTGTTGTTTATACATTTTGATGGATTGTTTGCCTTGTATGTGCCGTCATTTGTGCAAAGCCAATCGATACATTCTGGTAAATCTTTGTCTGTTGTGTTGTGGCATCTGTAATCCATGCAATCAAACGAATTTCTGTCTTTGGAACAGATACATTCTTGCTTGTGTGAATTATAATAACTTTCGTCCGCACATCTGTATGCTATGCATTCAGGCTTTGTTTTATCTTTGCCATTTGTTCCGCATTTCCAAGCCAAACATTCCGCAGTGTTTCCATGGTCAGCGCACCATTCTTCGGTGGTTTTGGCGTTCAACGTTTGATAAGGTTTAAGATCTTTGAAAGGTTCCAATCCAGCGGCATCGTTTTTCATGCGTTCAGAAAAAGACAAATCGGCATAAGTTGTCGGAAAGTTCGTGCTTTTAAGACTTTCGCTGCCCACGCCGTTTTGTGATTGTAATTCTTTTAATTCATCACTGCGTTCTTTATATTCTTGCTGCCATTTTGTTGGTTGCTTTTTATATGGATTTTGAAATTGTACCGCACTTGATTCATCGGCATTTGGGTTTGGTGTGGTAGCATTTGGAAAAGCCGTCTTACGATTTGGAACATTTGTTCCATATTGTTTAACATAATTTTCAAAAATGTTATCCAGATACCCAGAACAAGATGAAACATAATTATGTCCCGGCAAATTAGAAAGTTGAACCATGATTGTTGGGCGAATATCAGACAAATCAGTATTCCGGCAATTATCGCGTGCCATACATTGTGCCGCGACCAAAGATTGTACAACCTTTATACAATCGTCGGCGTTAAGGTCGGCACCTTGAACATATACAGGTTGTGGCAGTCTTTGATTATAAGGCGCAGTTGGCGACCAAAAAGGATTGCTTGAATAATTTTGGACATTTTGAATTTGACCGTAATCAGAAAACAAAGATACCGCCGCGGGGGCGCAAAATGCCCAAAAACCGCAAGCGATAGCGAATATCCAAGATTTCAAAAAAAACCTATTCATCCTTTCCTTTATTCAATTATATCAAAAACTGAATTGCAATCAAAGCCAAAAATCCACCCACCAAAAAGAACGGCGCAAACGGAATATATTGTTCTTTGTGTTTCCAATTCCAGATATATGCAAAAACGCATGAAATAATCATCGCAATGGACAGTCCCATAGTGCCAAGCCAGATTCCGCCAGCACCCAATAATTTGATATCGCCCATGCCAATTGGTGGGTATTTTTGGTCTTTTTTAAGACGTTCGAATATGAAACCGACGACAAGCCCAAGGCAATAGCCCATTGCGCCACCAACGACCGAATCGGCGGCCGTGATTGGCCATGGGAAAAATGTCGTAGTAATCAGTCCCGCAAAAAGAAACGGGAATAAATACGCGTCTGGTATGATGCGACGCCGGAAATCTGCGGTTGCCATGCGATAAGCGCAGAATAATGCGCCGATTAAAACCAATGAAAAAAATATGTAATAAAGCATGTTTTCTCTCTTGCCTTTCGATTCGTTTTTATGATACAATTATCTTAGATATAAAAACAAGGGATTTTTTATTATGAGTAAAGGCTGGGACAGCGGCATGCTGAAAAAGTTAAAAGCGTTGGTCGGCAAAGGCTTATCAACCGCCGAAATGGGCAAAAAGTTAGGCATGTCTAAGAATGCTGTCGTTGGAAAATTAAATCGTTTGGGTTGGAATACACGTGCTGGTGATGAAACCGAAAAATCAAAGCCGGCAAAAAAAGAACCTAAAGCGGCAACAACTAAAAAAACAACTGCCAAGGCGGCTGTTAAAAAAGCTGCACCTGTCAAGACTGAAAAAAAGGCCAAGACTGTTGCGGCGCCTGTTAAAAAGACCAAAGGGGTTAAACCGGCTGTCGAAGCAAAGCCAAAGGCAGAGGTTAAAGAAAAAGTTGTTGTAAAAACTGCGTCCAAAAAAACAAAAAAAGATTTGGCGTTGCACGAATTGCTGATTCAACATGCCCTGCAGATGGCAAGTTTGAAACCAAATCAATGTCGTTGGCCAATTGGTGATCCTGATTCAGATAATTTTCATTTTTGCGGTGAAACTGTCTTTTCGGGCAAACCTTATTGTTATGAACATTGTCGTCAGGCATATCAATTAACACCACCAAAGAAAAAATAAAAAACATACGGAGAAATCTAATGATTGGCGAGAGAGAAAATTTCGACACAGAAACAAAATACGGTTCTTTGACTATGCGTCCGTATGATATTGATGGTAATGAAATAAGTGCTTTTTATGATGCTGCTGGTAATTTGGTGTTTGTGCTTGATAACACAATCAATGCGCGTAAACCAAATGTTCTTTTGGTTGTTAACCCAAGTGCCGATAAAAAATGGGATGAAATCTTGGCTGGGGATTATGGTGTTGATTTGGAAACGATTCGTCCAAAGCAAGATAATAAATATCAAAAGTTAGATATCGAATATTCAGGGCTTAGTGTGTATGACAATTTAATCAAGGCATATAACAGCGGCGATTCGTTGGAAGAACCATTAAATCAGTTGGCTATATTGCGTAATTCTGCGGCACGACACAGTGCTATGACTCGCCTTAATGTGGCAAATGAAATAATTGCGAAAACAAATACTACTATTGTCAAAACCAAAGAATCTATTGTCAGATTACAGGCGCGTTTGAAAACTTTGCGTGCCAAATTGGCAGAGGCAAAAAAAGGAATCGGTCGTATGCCGACAAAACAATCAGCAGCCAAAATTTTGAAATTAGAAGCACAGATAGATGCGACAAATGAAAAGATAAAACGCGCAAATGAACGGTTGAAATCCGCACAGCGTCGCCTTGAAACTGCGACTGTGGATGCCGAATTGGCAAGTGAATTGTTAAATCAGCCATCCGAAGAAACTTTTGCGCCAAAAAGATATAAACCGGTTGTTGTTGCTGCTGCCTCAAAACCGCGTGCTTCTGTGGCCAAGGTTGAACAAGAAGAACCAAAAGAAGAAGTTAAAGAAGAAGTGTTGGCCGCTGACAATAATCTTCCCTCTGTAATCAAAGATGATGATAATATCAAAGATGGTGAAGATGTGGACGATGATTTTGAAGACATCGAAGATGATGATTTTGTTGATGAAGAAGATGATGATATTGATGACATCGACGAAGATATTGATGAAGATGTTGATGTTGAAGAAGATATTGATGAAGACGACAAAGAAAAAGACGATAATCATGGTGGCGAAGATAAGGTAAAGCCTTTGTTCGATAAAGATCCCCAGATATTAAATGAAGATATTGCTTTTAAGCCGATTAGTTTTAATCCGCCCTCTTCGCCTGAATTGTCACAACAGGATAATCGTGTACCTGATTTGAATCGTGAAATGCTTTTGACTGATGAAACGGACACAAAAGAAGAAACTGAAACAACCGAAGAAGAAATTCACGAAGATATAAAAGAAACAGAAGAAGTACCCCAGGCAAAGTCTGTGTTGGAATCTATGATGCCAATTGCTATAGAATCAAAAGCCCAGGACGAAATAGAATCAGAACCAGAAGATACAGAAGTTGAAGCGGAAGAAATAGAAGAAGAGCCTGGCGAAAAAGAAGAAACTGAAATGGTTATAGAAGAACCATTGAGACTTCAAAAACCGGTTGAAAATATTAAAGAAACGCGGCAACAAGAACCTGTAATTGCCCCGGAACTGGACATCAGTATTAAAGAAGATGAATTTAAGACAGAAGATGAAATGTTAACACCTCAAACACCGATTGCGCCAAGTGCACCAACAACACCAGTGCCACCAATGCCTGTGCCACCGTACAGCATGGCGAATGTTAATGTTATGAAAGATGATGAAACGAATCGTCGTCGTCCTTCTTTCATATACTATTTGTTGCTGATTGTTTTGATTGTAATGGCGGTGTTCACTTTGTGGTTGTATCAAAGAAATGTGGAACCTACGGCACCTGTGTTGACTACTACTGTTGAAAATACTGAAACAGTCAAAGACAAGACATCGTTCTTTAAGAAATCAGACAAACCAAAAAGACAAAAGTCTGTTGTCAAAGAAGAAGTCGAAGCGCCTACATTTGTTGATGATGTACCGGCCAAGGAAGCGACAGTTCCTGTGGCGCTTGAACCAGAACCAGTGGTTGTCCACGAAGAAATTGTTGAAACTGAACCTGCGAATGTTGTTCCCCAGGTTATTGACGCTGTCCCTGCCCGATTGTCTACATCTGGTATGGATAATACCGCTGGCAGAAATGTGGCAAGCGAAGAAGATGTTTTGGCGAACAAACCAGAATATCAACCTGGTTCAAGACACGACGAAATGTTTGTTGCCGAAGAATATATCGAAGATGGCGCGCCTGTTGAATACGTTGAAGAAGAAATAATCTGTGTGGACGAAGAAGACAATGTTGTTGAATGTCCCGAAGATTTTGAATATGAAGACGGCACAGAATACGTTCATCAAGAAATTGCAAATAATCCGTACTTTGATGCCGAAGAAGCGGCTTATCAGGCTGAACAACAATCGGGAATGTAAAGTGGATATAAATTATTTTTTGAACGATAAAAAACCCGCCTAAAATGGCGGATTTTTTAATGTTTATTTTCTTTTATTTGTCGATTATAACCACGGCCGCAGAATAATCATCTTGGTCAGTGATTGATAACATAACACGTGCATCTGCGCCTGCCAATTCTTTCAACGCTGTTTTTGCGCCACCGGCGATAAGTAATTCTGGACGGCCATTGTCGTCATGCGTGACAGATATGTCTGAAAAAGAAATATCGTCGCCAAATCCAGTGCCAAGTGCTTTTAACATAGCTTCACGAGCGGCCCAGAAATTAGCAAGATGTTTTTCGCTGCGCGCGTTGTCATCGTTCGCGTATTCAAGTTCTTTTTTTGTGAATATGCGTTGTTTTTTGAAAGCAGACCAGTCTAAGAATCTGTCGCTTTCGACCAAATCAATTCCTATTCCGATAATCATTGAAACCTTCCTTTTTTGTTTCTTTATGCGCAATACTAGTAATATTTCACCGATTCGTGCAAGCAAAAAAATATCGCATAATAAAAAATCTGCAAAAACCAATTCAAAAAAAGTTGATTTTTTGCCGTATTGTGATAAAATTCCACAGAATAGAAAAAACGCAAACAAAAGGAGAATGTGCCATGTTTGATAAGAAAAAGTTAGAAACATTCTCTTGGGTTAATGTCGGTAATCCAGATCACGAAGATTTTGAACGCTTGTTGAACGATTACAAGATAGATGAAGATACTATATCCGACATTCTTGACCCTGATGAACAGCCACGTATTGAAATAGAAGACGATTACAAGGTTATAATCGTGCGTTTCCCAATTGCTAATCGTGAAATGGATACGACATGGCATACTGAACCGCTTTCCATCATTTATTCTAATAAACAGGTTATTACTGTGTGTCGTAAAAGATGTGATTTATTAGATAAAATCAAAGATGATGAAATGAATACGCGCGAAACATTTATATTGAATATAATCTATTATATTGCTGAATCTTATTTGCGCGCGTTAAAGGAATTAAATAAAAAGGTTATGGCTTCTAAAAAGACCCTGCAAGAACGCATTAGAAAGCAAGAATTGATGCAGTTGCTTGAGGTTGAAAACGCTTATACATTATATATGGCGTCTTTGAAAGGGAATTTGACCGTTATGGACAAGATTGATAAGATGCGCGGCTTTGTCAAAGACGAAGATAATCAAGAACTTGCCGAAGATGCGCGTATTGAATTTAACCAGGCGGTTGAAGTCGTGACAAGTTATAGTAAAATGTTAAAATCTATCAAAGAAACTTTTGAAAGTATCATTAATATTGATTCGAACACTTACATTAATCGTTTGACTATCTGGAACATTGTTTTGATGGTGCCAAGTGTGATTGTTGGCTATTATGGTATGAATATGGAATTGCCGTATGCGGAACATTCTCATACTGCGTTGGTGATATTTATATCAATAATGATTTTACTGACAGGTTATGGTTTGTACACTGTTGCCCGCCGCCGTGTATTCTAGTTAATTGATTAAAAAAATCGCCGTTTGGCGATTTTTTATTTGATTATCTTTGATATGTGATTGAAATTTATATCAATATCATCACTTGGTAATTTTATATCAAAAAACTTTACTGATTTTTCATCGCGCAACCAATCAATTGCCGGCATAGTTGTTGATTTGAATGCGGCAATGCGTTTCTGTACAGCGGCGGTGTCGTTGTCGTCAGAACGGTTGCCACCTTCCCTGATTCTTTTTTGAATATGGGCAATCATTGTTTCTTCGCTGATGTTCAAGAAAACTATTTTAATATTAAATTTATCGGCATAATTTTCAACAAGCCATTTTGCCTGGCCAATTGTGCGTGGAAATCCATCCAATATTAAATCATGGTTTGTTGAGATATGTTTTGCGATAATTGGAAACAAATCAGCATCGCTGACCAATTCACCACGAGTGATTTTTTTATGAATTTCGGAATCGGTTGGCATGTTGCGTAAAATTGCGCCCGCTTCTACATAATTGAAATCGTGCTGTTTTAATAACAAGTTGGCAAAAGTTCCCTTGCCAGAACCTTGGCCACCCATAAAGACAATCATTTCTGGTTTTGTCATAATGTTTCATCCTTTTTTATAAATTTTAACACAGAAATAAAAAAAATCCCACAAAAAAGTGGGATTTTTTTTGAATCGAATTCAACAAAATTATTTTTTGCTGTTTTCAATTGCTGCGCCCAAGATGTCGCCCAAAACAGAACCTGAATCTGCTTCGTTAGCAAATTCTTTAACTGCCTGTTTTTCAAGTGTGACCTGTAAAGCGCGAACAGACAATTTCACATTGTTGCCATCAACAGAAACAACAGATGCTTCTACTGAATCACCAACATTGTATTTAGATGTGTCTTGTTCGTTCTTTTCGCGGGACAAATCTGTGCGGCGAATTGTGCCACGGACATCGCCTGGCAAAGTCAATACCAATTCATCAGGTGTGATTTCTGAAACTGTTCCGCAAACAACAGCACCTTTTTTGATTGTTGTTGTGTTGTTTTCAGCACTTTCAGTCAATTGTTTGATACCCAATGTAATACGTTCTTTGTCTGGATTGATATCCAAGATTTTTGCTGTGACTTCTTGACCACGAACGAATTTTTTCAATTCTTCTTCGTCCAATTTGTTCCAAGACAAATCAGAGATGTGAATCATACCGTCAAGTTCTGGTGTCAAAGCCACGAACAAACCAAATTCTGTTGTGTTTTTGATTGGACCAGTGATAACATCGCCAACTTTGTGTGTCGCAGCAAATTCTTTCCAAGGATTTGGTTGTAATTGCTTGTACCCCAAAGAGATACGACGTTTTTCTTGATCAATGTCCAAAACAACAACGTTGATTTCTTGACCATTTTGCAAAACTTTGCTTGGGTGAATGTTTTTATTAGTCCAAGACAATTCAGACATATGGACCAAACCTTCGATATTGTTGCCAAGGTCAATAAAGGCACCGTAATCTGTCAAAGATGAAACTTTGCCTGATACTGTATCGCCAACATTGAAAGCCTTAGACGCTTTTTCCCAAGGATCTTCTTCCAATTGTTTTGCGCCCAACGAAATACGATGGGATTCTGGGTCAAATTGAATAACTTTGACTTTGATTTTTTCACCAACATGAACCAATTCGCGTGGGTGATTGATACGTTTCCAAGACAAGTCTGTGACGTGCAACAAACCGTCGATTCCGCCCAAATCAATGAACACACCGTAATCAGTAATGTTTTTAACTGTGCCTTCTAATACTGCGCCCAAAGAAATGTTTTTCATCGCTTCTTTTTGTGCGGCAGCGATTGTGTCAGCCTGAATTGCGCGACGGGATACGATTGCGTTAGTGCGCAAAGCATCCATTTTAAGAACGCGGAATTTGTCTTTCAAACCGATTAAAGATTTGGCATCTCGTACCGGTTTATGGTCGACCTGGCTGGATGGCATAAATGCAAACACGCCGTTAATATCGACAGTATAACCACCACGAACAACATCGATAATTGTTCCTTCTGGATCGATACCTTCGGCAACTGTCTTTTCCAAATCTTTCCATGCTTTTTCAGCGCGTGCCTTGGTATAAGACAATATAGCAGTTCCTTCGCGGGATTCGTATCTTTCAACGAATACGTCGATGATATCGCCAACGGATGGGACAGAAGCGCCGAATTCTTTTAATGGAATACGACCTTCGGATTTAAGACCGACATCAACAAAAGCAAAATCGCCACGGATGTCTTTGACTGTTCCCTTGGTAGCGTAGCCCTGTAAAGTTTCCTGAGAGCCATAATTTTTATCAAACATCTGGACAAAATCTTCGCCAGATAATGGGTTAAATAAATCTTTGGATAAATCTTTCATAAGAATTTTAAACAAAGTTTGCCGTCGTTATATTTCTATGTAAAAAACGAGGTCTTGTGGGGTTAATCGGATTGATTTCACGCCCACCCGCGAAATCAGGAATATTATATAGATGTTTTTATTAAAAATCAAGCAAAATCAAACAAAAAACCGCCATATGGCGGTTCTTGTTTTATTTGACCCGGGCAACCATTTCGGCAATAACCCTTTGGCGCGTTGGTTCATAATTGCGTCTTGCATATTCAGCCAATACTTGTAAGCCACTTTTTTGTTCTGGTGCCACCATTTGTATAAGTACTTGAATGCCTTTATCACCTGCATTATTGATTGTTCTTTGTGCCTGTAAATAGCGGTTTTTATTCGTCAATTCGTTCTGGTATTTGCTGTATATACCGCGTGCGCCAATTTTTTGGTTGTTTTCTTGATTTTTAAAGTCAGTAATGCTGTCAATCTGTGTAAACACATTAATTAATTTAAGAATAGCGTCCATTTGTCTGTCATCAACAAAATGTGCCTTGATAGATTTTTGTGAAACAAATGCTGGTTCTTTGACATTGTTTTTGCTGTCGCCATCGGCCCATCTTGTTTTATATATAACAGGCAATAAAAGTCTTGCGGATTCCAACAAATCTTCTAATTTCAGGTTGTTTTCACGCAAAACATATGTGTTAACACCATCTTTGAAAAATATTCCACGATATTGTTTTGGTAATTCTTCATATTCTTTGGATGAAATTGTTATACGGTTAACGTTGATTTTTCCAGGTGTTGGTTTTCTTTGATCATTAGAAGTGTCTTCAAGATATTCCATGTATTCTTTGAACAAGCATTTAAAGAAAATGCCCCATGCCAAAGATTTATTTTGTGGGTTCAAAGCATCATATTTAAGTGGAACAATTCTGTTCATTTGTCTTAACACTTTTTGGGCAAGTTCAAAATTTTTTGCCTGGTCCGCAATCTGTGTTGGATTCATTTTTTTAAGTTTATTAGCATTCGTATTTAACATTTTTCATCCTTTGATTTGTTTTTTTATATTATAGACCAAATATGTCAAATGTCAACTACAAAAGGCCCATGCTGGGCCCTTTATATTATTTGTGTTAAGTTGTTTATCTTGCGACTTTGCCGGCCAATTTTTCATGACACATATAGTTTTTTAATATGAAATCTTTTGCTGACCAGTTCAGCAACCCGTTCCAGTTATTGTTCGGAATTTCAACGGTTGGAAGTTTGTTCGGTGTGCGTGAAAGTTGGGTCTTAACTTGGTCCAAATGGTTTTCATAAATATGAACATCGGCAAGGTTTCCACGCAACATACCTGGTTCGCAATTTAATTCTTTGGCAAACAACAACAATAACAAAGCATACGAGGCAATATTATATGGAACGCCCAAGAACATATCACAAGATCTTTGTGTCCAGATAAGGTGGAGTTTGTTTTCAAGAATTGATATTTGAAATGAATAGTGGCAAGGTGGCAACGCCATATCTTGTTTATAGGTTGGGTTCCAAGCATTAACGACCAAGCGACGGCTTGTTGATTCTTGTTTCGCCTCATCTAATGCGTCTTTCAAAGCATCTATGCCTGGGTTCTTTGGATCAAAATTATCGGCAGGATTGTTAGGATTGAATTTATATTTGCCGTTCCAATGACGCCATTGCCATCCATAAACCGGGCCCAAATCGCGTGTTTCCATCATTGTTTGGTTTTTTAATTCTTCTTCGCGCTCTGCTGTCATATTATGAGCACCAAGTTTGCGTATTTCTTTTCTGTGTTTTGATTCATACACAGGTTTCCATGCGCTTTCGTTTGCCCATTCGTCCCAAATGTGGCATCCCCTGTCCTGTAACCATTTTTTATCGGTATAACCCTTAATAAAAAATTCCAATTCTGTAGCAACATTTTTCAAACTTACATATTTTGTTGTAATAAGTGGAAATCCGTCTGCCATATTATGTAAAAACGTCGCACCCCAAGGAACGCGAATTGCCGGGGTGCCGGTGCGATTGTCGGACATAGTGCCGTTTTTAAGGCAAAAGTTTAATATATCAAGATATTGTTTCATTTTTCTATTCCTTTCTTTTTTTACAATCTCTGTCCTTGCATAGTCGCGATTATAGAAAATTTTTTAGGATTTAAGCAATAAAAAAACGCCCAAATGGGCGTTGTTTTTATTTGACAGGTGCCTGTTGGAACAATTCTTCGGCAGGAACTGATTTTTCCTTGTGCTTTACATGTTTCAACATTGCGTCCAAAGCCTTTCTTTCAAAAATCATACCACGCAACATAGCGACAGCATTTTGATTTTTGTTATAGAATTCAAATACTGGTTTTGGATCAGGATAACGTGACGCTTCGGCCCAGATGGCTTGTTGTAAATCGTCGCGGGTCACTTCTACTTTGTGTGCTGTGCCCCATTCTGCCAATACCAAGCCTAATTTAACACGGCGTTCGGCCTCTTTCTTTTCCTTTTTTTCATCCCATTTGTGATCTTTGCAGTCTTTTTCGTCGCAATGGGCGTGTCCGGCATCGTGTTCTTGTTTTGCCATATTCAATTCTTGGTCAACCAAAGATTCTGGTAATTCCATTTTAACCTTTTCACCCAAAATTTCCAACAATTCGTTGCGCATATCGCGTTGTGCCGCTTCGTCATATTGGCCATTGATTATATTGCGAATATGTTCTTTTAATTTTTCAACAGATTCTTGACCAACTTGTTTTGCCAATTCATCGTTTAATTCAGGCAAAATATGTTTGCGGATTTCATGAATCTTTACTTCGAATTTTGCCTTTTTGCCGGCCAATTGTGCGGCATGATATTCTTTTGGAAAAGTGACATTCACATCAAATTCATCGCCAGTTTTGTGGCCGATAATTTGGTCTTCGAATCCAGGGATAAAAGAGCCAGAACCCAAGATAAGATGATGCTTTTTCGCTTCGCCACCTTCGAAAGCGTCTTTACCGATAAAGCCCTTAAAATCAATAACAGCAACGTCGCCGTCGGCTGCCTTGTATTTTTCATCTTGTTTTTCGGCAACACTGCGTGATTTGCGAATGTTTTCAAGTGCCTTTTCGACTTCTTTTTCATCGAGTTTGGCAACTTTCTTTGTGACTGTGATTTTGCCTAAATCGATTTCAGGCAATTCTGGCAAAACATCAAATTCTATGGAATATTCGACGTCTTGACCAATTTGATAGCCTGCCAAATCAACGTGTGGTTGACCAGCCAAGCGTAATTTCTTGTCGTTGACATAGTTTTGTAAATCTTGATTTATGATTTTATCAATTGCTTCGCCCCATGCGGATGCGTTGTATTTTTGACGCAATACAGATAATGGAATATGACCAGGTCTAAAACCATGCATTTTGGCCTTTTTGCCGAATTCTGTTAAAATTTTATCGGCAGCGTTTTGTAATTCATCAGCGGCGATTTTGCCAGATATAGAATAATGTAAATCTTTAACTTTTTCTTTTGTGAACATAACTCATCCTTTGGGTACTTAAACTGGGGTTGATTATACAAGTATTTTTTAGAAAATTCAACATAAAGATTTATAAAAATATGCCTAATATTCAAACAAGAAAAAACCGCCAAATTGGCGGTTTTTTTGAACAGTTTTCGCAAATATTAACGTTTGCTGAACTGGGTAGAACGACGAGCCTTGTGGAAACCATAGTGCTTACGTTCAACGACACGGCTGTCGCGTGTCAAGAATCCAGCGGCCTTTAATGCGGAACGCAAATCTGGTTCTGCTTTTTCCAAAGCCTTAGAAATACCGTGTTTCACAGCACCAGCCTGACCAGACAATCCGCCGCCCTTAACCAAGGCAACAACGTCGTATGCGCCATCGCGTTTTGTGACATCAAAAGGTTGAACCAAAATCATTTGCAACACTGGGCGTTTGAAATAATCTTTCATCGCAGTGCCGTTGATAACGATATTGCCCTTGCCCGGTGTTAAATAAACACGTGCCACAGAATCTTTACGTTTACCAGTTGCATAAGTTGCACCAGACAATTTTACATTTGCCACAGGCGCAGCCTTTTTGGCAGCAGCAGATTTAGTTGCTGTTTTTGTTGCGGCTGGCTTCTTGGCCGGGGCTGCTTTCTTTGCAGTTGTTTTTGTTGCTGCTGTCTTTTTTGTTTCTGTCATTATTCGCCCCTTTTGTTTTTACGGTTCAAGCTGCCAAAATCAATAACAATTGGATTTTGAGCGCTGTGTTTGTGTTCACTGCCAGCATAAACGTGCAACTTTGTCAAACGTTTGTTCGCCAAAGCAACAGCAGTGCGGCGACCCATCATACGTTTCACAGCATTTGTCACCAATTTTTCAGGTTTTTCACTGCGCATTTGGCCAAGTGTTCTTTCCTTGGTGCTACCAGTCCATAAAGAGTGCCAAAAGAATTTTGTTTTGTCAGCCTTGTGTCCTGTCAAAGCAACCTTGTCAGCGTTAATAATGATAACATGGTCGCCACAATCCATATTTGGTGTCCATGTTGGTTTGTTTTTTCCACGCAAGATGTTTGCCGTGAATGCGGCAAGACGTCCCAGTGTACAATTGGTTGCGTCAATCAGATACCATTTGGCTTCCAATTCGCATTTCTTTAACGATTTTGTCGTTGTCATTGTTTTACCTTTTGTGTTTGTTAAAAATAACACCCCTATTGTGCGTCAAACCCTTGTAAAAGTCAAGAAAAATCGATATGGTATTATATTACCGCAAAAGATTGCTTAAAACGCTTTTTAAGTGGCGGCGTTTAGTAATCAATATAGATTGACTGCCAAAAACAGCAGTGTCGCTTTTAACCATTGGATCGTCATCAATCCAAAGAAAATCGCAGGCGTTTATCCCGAAGTGCTTTTCAAGTTTGTTAATAAAAACCACAGATTGTTTTGGGTGATATTTACCTCCCTGCTTTGCAAACGCGGCATCAAATACTTCGAATGGCAGTTGGTTGGCCCTAATCCCGAATTTTGCCTTTAATACCATATTCAAATGGGCCTTGTTATTATTTGTACAAATACAGACATTGTATTTACGCGAAATCTTGTGAAACAAATCTAAAATATTATCATTATCTGGTGTTATATGTGAATAATCAATATGTCTAACAGTCTTTTTTATAACAGCATTTGGGGTAATGTTTGCCCTTTGTGCGACAGATACTATGTGATTATATATTCCACCGATTGGTTTTTTACAGTTAAGATTTTTATCAATGGCCAATCTTTCATCGCCAAGGTTAAGTTCATCGCAAGCAGTGTTAAAGGCAGCCAATACAGCATTCACATTTAGTTCTGCTGGGTTATATAAAACTCCATCGCAATCAATAATGATTAATTTTGGCTTTTTTGTATTGTTCATATTGCTTTTCTTTACATTTCCTTTGGAATTTTAAGGCCCATTAAATCAATTGTTGTCGCCAAAGTGTCAAACGCTAACTTTGTAATGTAAATACGCCCTGCTTTGGTCTTGTTGTCAATATCGTCGCGCAATATCGGGCAATTATGATAGAAATTATTTGCCAATTGACATAAATCATAGGCATAATTAGCAATTATATCAGGCGCGCGATTTTCGTAAGCCGACATTAATACATGTTCAAAATCCATAATTTCAATTAATAAATTGCGTTCATCTTGCGTCAATACGTAATCGTTTTGCTTTGTAATTTCAGTGTTTGAACGCTTTAATACAGAGTTAAGGCGGACCGCTGTATATAATATATATGGGCCTGTTTTACCTTCAAAACTTGTGACAGATGTCGGATCAAAAATATAATCGGAAGATAAATTATGCATCAAATCATTGAACTTTAATGCCGCCAAAGCGATTGAATCAATGGTTTCTTGGTCCAGAGTTTTACCAGATTCTTTGACGCGCGATTCCACAGCGGTTGTCGCTATGTCAATAATGTCGTTAAGTCCGGCCGCATTTCCATCACGTGTCTTAAAAGGTTTGCCGTCTGTGCCATTGATTGTGCCGTATCCAATATGCTCAAGTTTTTCAGCCGGGAACAAATCAGTCAATTCAGCGACGCGGAATAATTGTTCAAAGTGTAATGATTGACGCGCGTCGGTAAGGTATATGATTTTGTCTGGATTGTCAGTAATTTTACGATAATAAAGTGCCATAATGTCTGTCGCATCATAAGGGCAAGCGCCGCGTGAATTGCGGAACATGACTGGTGGCATTGGCGCATTATCTGTGTCACGCTTTACAACAATTACCTCTGCCCCGTCGCTTTGTTCGATAAGATTCTTTTTGCGCAAAATTTCTTCGACCGTATTTTCGTATTTTGCGGCATTTCTTTCACCCAAATCATTATCAAAAGGTAATATGTTTAATTTTTTAATAGTATCTTTCATTGACGCCAAAGACACAGGCATAAATACATTATAAAGTGCATTATAACCCGCGTGTCCACGCTGTAATTCTGCAGTTATAAGTTGTGCGCGTTCCATAAAAGCAGTGTCTTCTTTTGCCAAAGCCGCGGCAGCAGGATAATAAGTATCCAATTCTTTGGCGGACATGGCATATTTAGAATAATCAAGTGTTTCATCAAAATTGTCTTGAAAGAAAGGCCAATCAGGATGAATTTTTTGAATCCATGCGATAACCAATCCCATAGAACGTCCCCAATCGCCGATGTGGTTATAAGAAATCGTTTTATGCCCCAAAAATTTGAATATGCGGTTTAATGTGTCGCCGACAATAGATGTTCGTAAATGCCCAATGTGTAAAGATTTTGCGACATTATATGCACCGTAATCCATATCTATAGTTAATGGATTTTTACTATTTATCTTTTTGGGTGCACATGCGTTTTGGAAAATAAAGTTGTCTTTGATTTTTATATTGATAAAACCTGGCCCTGCCACAGAAACGTTTTCTATGAAATCTAACTCTTGTAATTTTTGTAAAATATCATTTGCCAATTCGCGTGGATTTTTTCCAAGTGCTTTTGCACCGACCATCGCGGCATTAGTAGAAAAATCACCAAAATCACGATTTTTAGGTGTTTCTAATTGTGCTTTGAATCCAAGTTTTTTATTAACAGCCTCTGATACATACTTATACAAATTCATAATAAATCCATTTTTACAAAGGTAATACAACACGTACACGTAATCCGCCCAAATCACTGTCTTCTAAAAAGATTTCGCCACCGTGATTTTCAATAGCTGTTTGTGCGATTGACAGTCCAAGTCCCGTTCCACCGGTCGATTCGCCACGCGATTCGTCTAATCTAACAAAAGGTTGTAATGCGGCGGCTTTTTTATCGTCAGGAATTCCAATGCCGTCATCTTCTATGATTACAGTCAAAGATTCAGGCGAATCAATTTCTGTTATTTTCAATGTTTTCTTGGCAAAACGTGCCGCATTTTCAATGATGTTTGTAAAAGCACTTGTCAAAGAAGATGGACGTGCATAAAACTGAACTGGTTTTTCAGGAAAATTTAATACGATTTTCTTATCTGGTGCGGCATCGCGCGCAATTCTGGTAAGCATTGCTGGCAATTCAACAGTTTGTTCAATTTCTGGCATTTCGCCACGTGCAAAAGCAAGATAACCGTTAACCATTTCGGTCATTCTGTCTATGTTATGCAACAATTCTTCTTTGGATACAGAATCTGTTTCGACACCAAGGCGCATGCGTGTCAATGGGGTTTTCAAGTCGTGTCCCACAGCATTCAACATATCTGTTCGTGTTTTGTTATAACGTTTCAATCTTTCTTTCATAGTAATCATAGCGCTGGCTGCTTCGCGGATTTCAGCAGATCCAGTTGGTTTGAAATCAGGCACGTCCATACCGCGGCCAAATTTATTTGCAGCACTTGCGATGCGTTTAATGCTGCGCACATGCAATATAATAAAAGGTGTTATTAATATAGATACTATTAAAATAGCCCCAACAACCCAGATTAAAAATACTTCGGCACTGGTAGAATATATGCGATGCATTGATGTTCCAAATGTCGCTATCTTATTATCCTTGGTCGGGATATCTACGAACAACAATCTTTTGCCACGATCAATATAAATTTGTGCCGGCTGGTCAAGACTTGATTGTAATTGCGCCGCAAGTTCGCCGGCTTCACGATCATTATTGTTGTTGTTCTTTGGTCTGTTCAAATTATTATTAATAGAAACGTTTATCCCAATATCGCGTGCCAACATCTGGACAGCGTTTGTGTCGCCTTTGTCCAAAAAGTGCATCATAGTTGTAATTTCACCAGAAAGCGTACGGGCCAAAGTGGCATGAACCCTTTTCCAGTGATTTCCAAAGAACGCATTTGTGACGATAAGCAAAGCAACAATCAATGGAACCATTACCATTAATATAGTTCTGCTTAAAAAACTGCGTGGCATAATTTTCATATCGTTTCCCTAAATATTAGTCCTTATTATTTTATAGCCAATTCCACGAACGGTTATTATATCTATATTAAATAATACACCATTTATTTTATTGCGCAAGCGTTTTGCGACCATTGGTATCGCCGAAACGGTATTACCTACAGGATTTGTTAATTTTTGTAATAACTTTTTTTCTTCATTGGACAGTGTCAACAATTTTTTTTGACCTTTGTCATCAAGAACAAAAAAATCATCATCAGCAAACACAAGCCCAATAGAATCAGCAGATTCTTTGACAGTGTTTTGACTGTTTTTTGTAATGTTATTGATGCGCAAAATTAATTCCTGTAATTGAAAAGGCTTTGCCATATAATCATTTGCGCCACCGGAAAGCCCGTCTATGGCATTATCTGGCCCAGAAAGAGCGGTTAACATTATAACCGGCGTATTATCATTATTTTGACGCAACTGTTTCAAAAACGTCAGTCCATCCATACCGTCCATCATGCGGTCAAGCACGATAGCATCCACAGAAACACGCGATAAAATTTCATTGGCGTATTCTGCCGAAGGCGCTGTAATTGCATCAAAGCCTGCCTTGCGTAGGCCTGTGGCAAGCATATTGCGCAACATATCGTCATCATCAATGATTAAGATGCTTTTTGTCATTTTTATTTGTTGTATGCACCCACAGCATATTCGCCAGGTTGAATAGTGTTTCCAAAACTGTCGAAACTTTCGGCGCTTTTGTATGCCGAAGCACGGAATTTGCCGCCGTTTGTTGTGAATTCTGTTTTGAATACAAGATAACCTGTCGCGGCGCCTGTGGTTGGTCCTTGCAGACCAAGTGAATAATAAGCACCGATTAAGCCATAATCCAAATCAATATAATCAACATTGAAAAGCAAAGATACATTTGACATACCATCGCTTGTTAAATTACAGGCAAATTCGCGATTCATAAGTGTTGCTTGGGAATTATTAGGTACAGAAATATCCATAATTGTTGGTTCACAGGTATGCTTAATACCATTAATTAAAAATTCATAAGTCATCGTGGCAGTGGCACGTGATAAACCTGTGGATAAATTCACCTGTGAAATTGTGGCCTTTGGTATTTTGACCAGCGCATTGGCAACGCCTGCGCGTACAGGGAAAGAAATCCCGGATTGTAAACAACTGCGCGAGAAAGGATCTGCTTCGCAAATATAGATTCTTGAATGGGCGTTTGTCATCAGCATATTAGAAAGGCTGTTAAATAAAAACGTACGTGTTATACGATTATTCAACCTTGTACAATTAAAATCACGACAGATTATAGTGGGTCTTTCTGTGAATTGGACACCAGGGTTGTACTCCGCTTCTTGCGAGCGAACCTGGTAAATAACGTCGTCATAGTTGATTTCGTCGTCCATATTCATAAATTCTGTTTCTGGAATAAAGTTTATGTCGTTTGGATACGCATAATAAGACCGCATAGGAATTTCTGTGTAAACAGTTTGTGTTTCTTCAAACACATAGTTTTCATAGTTGTCGGCCAAGCAATTATTCGCATAAATTGCCAATATTCCGGTTAATAAAACAAGTTTTTTCATGGTATATACCCTTTCTCTCGTAATCTTTCTATAAATAATAGTATATTTTATAGGGTTATGTCAAAGCAAAAAATTTTATTGGAAATAATAACTTTTTTAGTTTATAAGTATGGTGTAATTGTGTTATAATGTTCAGTAAAGAAAGTATAGGATGAAAAAATGGTAGATGTTATTATTGCTGGTGAATCCGGGAAATTACACGCTGTGTATCATAAATCAGAACAAGAATGTGCGCCGTTGGCGGTTATTCTGTCGGGCAGTCCGCGTCAAAAATGTCATATGAACGATCGTGTTTCTTATGCTATGTTTCGTGCGTTTATGGATATTGGTTTTTCTGTGGTGCGTTTTAATTATCGTGGCGTTAATGATTCCGAAGGGTCAATTGGAACAACTGCCGATAATATGCTTGATATTGCGACGGTTGTCGATTGGATTCAAAATAAAAATGAAGACAGCGAAAAAATTTGGCTTGCAGGACATCAATTAGGTGCCTGGTATGTTTTACAAATGTTAATGCGTCGCCCTGAAATAAGTGGCTTTGCCCTTGTTTCACCTGATGCGAGTGTATCGGATTTTGGCTTTTTGTCGCCACGTCCAAATCGTGGATTGCTTTTACAGGGTATGAACGAAGGGGATGAGGCTAATAATTTCGCGGCACATCTTACCCAAATTTTGAAAAAACAGGCACAAATAGATTTGGAAACAATCCGTGTCAAAAATGCTGATGCGGCATACAGCCAACCTGGCGATTTACGTCAAATGTATAATGACTTAAAGGCTTATGTTGGTCGTGAAAATGCTGATAACAAGTTGTTATAATTATGATGGACGAAAGCAAACGTTTTATGAATCCTAATATCCCAGATGATATGGCCGCTACTATTCGACCAAAAACTTTGGCTGATTTTATTGGGCATGATGCTTTGAAACAAAATTTGTCTGTTTTTGTGTCGGCAGCACGTGGACGCGCCGAAGCGATGGATCATGTTTTGCTTTATGGACCTCCGGGACTTGGAAAAACCACCTTGGCACATATTGTGGCAAATGAATTAGGAACGAATTTTCGTGCTACTTCTGCGCCCATGTTGACTAAGCAAGGGGATTTGGCTGCAATTTTAACTGCGCTTGAACCAATGGATGTTCTTTTTATTGATGAAATTCATCGTTTGCCAACCGCAATAGAAGAAGTTTTGTATTCGGCAATGGAAGATTATAAACTTGATATAATGCTTGGCGAAGGACCAACGGCTAAATCTGTGCGAATTGATTTGCCGCCGTTTACATTGGTTGGCGCAACAACAAGAACGGGTTTGTTGTCAAATCCTTTGCGCGACAGGTTTGGTATTGATTTAAGATTGTCTTTTTATCCAACTGCTGATTTGGCAAAAATTATTATGCGCAGTGCGAATATTCTTGGAACAAAAATTGATGAAAATGGCGCAATGTTATTGGCGGCTTCGTCACGTGGAACGCCGCGTATCGCAAACAGATTGTTAAAACGTGCGCGCGATTTTGCTGCGGCAACTGGTAAAGACTTTATCGATTTTGATACGATAAAGACGACACTTTATCAATTGCATATCGATGGGGTTGGTCTTGATGAAATAGATCGTGAATATATGAATGCGATAATAAAACATTATGCGGGCGGTCCGGTTGGAATTGATAATTTGGCGGCCGCTTTGTCAGAACCTGCTGATACAATCGAAGATGTAATTGAACCTTATTTAATGCAACTTGGGTTTATTCAAAGAACACCACGCGGACGTGTTGTGACTGAAAGCGGATACAGACATTTGGGGCTTCAAAAATGACAATTTTTATGGGGGCAAGAGCGGTGGCAAAACGCCCTGCTTTGTTTTTAATAAAAAACTTTAATATTATTGGATAACACGATGACACAAGTATATAATTTTAATTTTACAGTTGCTTATGCAGACACCGATGCAGAAGGCGTTATGTATCATGCGCGGTACATAGAAATTGCTGAACGTGCCCGGTTTGATTTTTCTAAAAAAATACCAATCGTGGATGGTGATATTGGATTCGTTGTACGTGATCTTAATATAAAATATATGCAGCCTTTGTTGTTGGGGGATGATTTTATTATAGAATCGCGTTTTATAAAAATTGGTGCGGCATCATTAACTATTGAACAAAAATTCGTGAAATGTGATAAAATTTGTGCTATAATGAATATAACCATAGCGTATTTAGGTTCTGATATGCGGCCAAAAGCGATACCAGAAAACATTATAAATGCGCTGAATTGATAAACATTTGTTATAAAGAAAGGAAGCAAAATGGGAAACAGTTTTTCTTTGTTGTCTTTGTTTAGTGGTCGTGATTTGATGACGCTTAGTGTGTCTTTGATTTTGGTTGCGGCCAGTATTATGTCTTGGGCGGTGATAATTGAAAAGATTCGCCTTTGGCAATATCAAAAACGTCATCCGGTATCTGTGAAACATACAGATAATTTGAATACAATTGTTGATAAATTAATTCGCCCTTTTGATAAGAATTTGTGGTTCTTGTCAATGGTGTCTTATGTCGCGCCGTTTATCGGTTTGTTTGGGACAGTTTGGGGTGTTATGGATTCTTTTGCTGCGATTGGCGTTAATCAATCGGTCAGTATTGGTGTTATTGCTCCCGGTTTGGCGGTGGCGCTTGGAACAACAGCGTTGGGTTTGATTGCGGCTGTTCCTGCTGCAATTGCTTATAATGTGTTTTCCAAAAAGTCAGATGATTTGTATGATTCTTTGGATGATGCTGTTAAAGAAATGAAAAACAAATAAAAAACGGAAATAAAAAATGTCCAGAAGACGTTCGACTGCTAGTGATGCTAATATGTCATTGACGCCAATGATAGATATTATGACTACATTGTTGGCTGTGTTTATGGTGACAACACCGCTTATGACTGCGGGCATAGATATAGAATTGCCGCGCGCGGGAAAATCTGCGATGACCGGTAATGATCATGCGATTCAAATAAGTGTTGATTCTCGCGGAAATTATTATTTGTCTGATCAAAGATTGCCAAGGGATGAAATTGTAAAACGTGCTGTGGCTATGCGTGGTGAAAATCCAAACTTGGCTATTACTTTAAGTGGTGATACGCATGCTGATTATGGTGCGGTTATGTCAATGATGGGCAAGCTAAAAGATGTTGGTTTTCAACGTGTTGGGCTTAGAACACAAATAGATAATAAATAATGAAACAAAGTACGCAATTTCACAGTGAAAATGTTTTGATGTCCGTGTTGGGGCACTTGGTTTTGTTGGCTGTGTTAATGGTATCTTTTTCTGTTATTGTTGAACGGGCAAAATTGGTGACGCCAAATCGTATTGAGATAGTAGAAATTGATTTACGAAATGTTAATGTAAGTGGTGACGAAACGAAACTTTATAATACATCTGTTCCCCGGCAAAATGAAGACGAAAAAAACGATAAAAAAGCCGAAGAGAAAAATGTTATTCAAGATGAAAAAACTAAGTTGAAACAACCGTCTATGATTGAAAGCGAAAGTAAAAATTTAAAGAAAGAAAAGTCGCCTAAAAAAGACGAGCAAAAGGAAGAAGAAAAACCATCTCCACGTAAAAAAACATTGGTTCGTGTTAATCGCGAAGTGTTGTCTTTGGATAGAACAATGACAATATCTGTTATTGATGCTTTGCGTGTTGCTTTGACGCGCTGTTGGAATATTGATACAAATCGTTCGGGGTTGGAAGATATTCGTCTTACTGCGCATATAAAGTTTTTGCCAACTGGTGTTGTGGACAGGGTTTGGTTTGAATCAGAGGCGCGTGCCCAAACCGATTCGGATTTTGCCTATGTTTTGGATACGGCACGTGCGGCGATAAAAACTTGTTCTCCGTTTTCTATGTTGCCACGCAAAGAATACGAAACATGGCGCGAAACATCTGTCACGTTTTACCCAACCAGTGGTAAAGTTATGTAAAAAATCGCCACAATTAAGTGGCGATTTTTTTGTGGTGCTGGGTGTTCAATAAGCCGGATTCTGTTCAGCCCCGAAATGTGTTTTGGCACAAATAGGGTTGCAAGCATAATTAATCTGCGATTCGCGTTGCCGCAAAAAGTCAAGCCTTCTACCCGATTCCATTAGCGATGGGGACTCATCTAGGAATCCTTTTTGAAGTTGCTGCGCATAGAGATTGCCCGTTTCACCGTGATTTAACACGCTCGTCTCTGTTGCTCTAGTCGTCGAGTTACCCCGCGTGGCCGTTGGCCACTATGTTGTCCCATGCAGTCCGGACTTTCCTCTGGGCAGTGTTCTTATGGTAAGCCACGTCCCAGCCCAGCTATGCTTTTTCGCGCCCAGCGAATTAAAATATAGTATTTTTTTTTTATTTTTTCAATGTTTTTGTATGAAAAAACGTGACGACTGTTGTTGGGGGTAAATTTTATTCGCCCATTTTTTTTGCGTCGCACAAAACCTTTATTAAAACATCGGCGGCGATTTGACGAATTTTGCCGGCAAGTGGTCTGACATTCATAGCTTCGGCCACTGCGTCGCCAAAGTTTTTAGATATGCTGTCGATTTGACTTGGGGCGATAATAAAAACATCACTTGAAATATCTGTGGCTTTAAGTGTTCTTATATTGTCTTTCATAATGTTCTCTCTTATATGGTTTTTTCTATCAAAAGACATCATATCATAAAAAAGATTAAAAAAAAATAATTTGTTGTATTTTTTTACTGGACATAATTAAGCAAGATTTTGTACAGTAATGATAGTTAGGAGAAAAAGGCTCGGTCGAAATGGCTGTTTTTCGCGGTTTTTATGAAATTTTGCGGCACTGTGAAATTGTGTCGGTTTTGTGCTTTTTGCCCTATATTGGGTTTGATAATGCGTGGGTAAATGTTATGTGCAAAAACAACAAAGGGATTCAAAAATAAAAAACAAAAAGGAAAAGAGATGAGAAACAAAATCTTTTTAACAAGTTTATTAGCAATCTGTGTGGCTTGTCCAGCATTTGCAATAACAGGTGTTGGTCATGATACAACAACTGGTAATGGTTATATTGGAACAGATATAAGCCAGGCGAACTGTTCAGCAGATCCTTTGTTGTTCGGGAACCAGCCTTATTCTTCTGGTACTTATACATTTACTGCGACTTGGAATCCAAATGTTGGCAAGATAACATTGGTAAGTAATGTTTATCCTGGAAATGATACTACGCAAACACCTGTGGTTCCTGTTGATACCATGACGGCGACAGACGGAACTTACAGGGTTGCTCCGTATGAGATATGGAGTAAGTATGGTGTTGGCTTGTACACAGATTCTGCCGCAACTACGGTTTTGGATTTTTCAGCGACTGGTAATCATTTGCCTGCCGCCGAAGGTTATAATTTTCAAGGGTTTTATAAGGGTGGCGAAGGCACTGACCAGATGATAAGTAATACAGGTGCTTATAGTATAGATCCAGCTACCATGCAGATTACATCCCCAAATGGAACAGATATTTGGTATGCGCACTGGACACCAACTACTTACAGGGCGATTTATAACAGTAATCAATGTACAGAAACATCGAATTTGATTGTGACGCGTAATGATGCTGTGACTTATGGTGTGACATATATAGCAGAAGCCTTTGGTACGGCGGCTGCGGGTGCTGTTGGTCAACCTGGAATTGGTTGGACTGTGAAAGAAGGGTATTCGTTCTGTGGTTGGGGTGCAGGGGCGAACACGTCATGTGGGACGACTACGACAAGTTCGTTTATTACAGCAACTACTACTGCCGGGGCTGCTATGGCGTCACCTTGGAGTGAACTTCATGATGTACAATTGTATGCTATATGTAGGCCTATCGATTATAATGTTATGTTTAATTGCGGTACGTATGGTGGAACTTCTGTTGGTGGAACAGCGCCAGCTACAATGACTGGCAAACATGTTGATGATTCTGTGTCGTTGTATAGCACAGCGTCTGATGGTACAAATTCATGTACGGTTCCAACGGGTATGACATTTAAGGGTTGGAATTGTTATAGATATGCCAATAATACAAATGGGACACAGGTTGGTTCGTCAAGCACTACTTCTATAACTATGCCGGCAAGCGATGTTATGTGTTATGCCCAATGGGGTAATGTGTACGATATTACTTATAACTGTGTAACGCCAAATGGCTGGACTGGTGCTGCGTTTACAAACAGCTCTGCCCCAGCGCCTTCTACTGGGCTTGAAAATGGTTCGTCATACACATTGCCAACTTCTGTTGATTGTGTGTTGCCAGGTGCTACATTCACTGGGTGGAGCTGTAATCACAGCCTTACAACAACAAGTGCGACCACGACACCTTATATGATAAGCAATGGAACTGGTTGGAATACTGGTACGTTCGGTGCAAGTACAAATGTTTCTTGTGATACAGTCTGGTCAACAGACACAATCCAATTAAGATGGGTTGAGACAGAGGCAGATTGGAATAACGGTGTTAATCCAAATTACTATGGTACAACCACGCTCAGTCAGTCTTGTTCGTATGGTACTGCTAATACTATATTTACGCCTGCTTCGGCCCAGCCTACAAGAGAAGGTTATACATTTACAGGTTGGGAAGTGATACACCATGATTAATTAAAGATATAAGTGAAAGGAAGTTAAGGTCAAAGTATGTTCAAGCGTTTATTGTTATTTTTAGCAATATTTATGGCTTGCCCTGCGTTTGCGACACTTGGTCGCAACGCGGCGGGTGACGGTACTTTGACCAATACTGATTATCAGTCGAATTGTGCGGCCAATCCTTTGGTTTATCATAATAATGAGGCTACCTCTGGAACTTATACATTTGTGGCAAAGTGGGAAAAGAAAAAGTATAATGTAGAATATCGACCTGGTACGTGTTCTGGCCGTGGGACAACGCTTTCGAATGCTTTGGAATATGATACAGATTATACTGTTTTAGCGCCAGGTGCCAATTCGGCAACAAATGTCACTGTTCCATCTGGTTATCAATTTGACGGTTGGACGGAAAGCCTTACAGGTGGTGTTGTAAATGCTGGTTATAAATATGAACCATGGCAGACAGATGGTGGTTTGGTTCTTACTGCTAATTGTTTCAAGACTGCTTGTGAACCGGGCGAATATTTGAACGGCAATGAATGTACGCCCTGCCCGTCGGCTTATCCTGAATCTGTCGCAGGTGCTACAAGTATAACACAATGTTATGTGCAACGTGATCCAAGGTGTAATGAAAGCGACGGCACTGTCCCAGATCACTGTGTTGGTGTGACCCAAGGCGCGTGTTTGCCAACGTGTCCAACAACCAAATACAAAGTCTATTCCAATGCAACGGGTGATGCTGATGGCGAAATTGAAGGCGAAACAGAATATTCTTGTATCAAAGAATATACTGAAATAGTCGGTGAATCGGGCTATCACTATGATTCGTCACTTAAAAAGTGTGTGCCAGATAATTATGTTGTCACCTATAACTGTAAAGAAGGAAGATTAAAGTCGTCTGTGGCGTCTTCGGGCAGTGTGCATTCTGATAATGTCCAATTTGGTGATGATGAAAATCTTTATGCTTTCAGGAAAACAACGGAAACTTGTGAATACGAAGGTCATGTTGTAAAACCTGATTGGAAATGCTATAAAACTGGCGATTCTGGTACTGGTGTTGTACCATGGACGGATGAACAGGTTTGGAATCTTGAATACAGTGTGACATGCGATGCCGAATGGGATGCTGATGAATATGATGTGAAATATTATTGTGATTCGACTGATATGGCAGATGTTACAACTGACAAATCAGTATATGAAAATCAAGCTGTGTTCGGCCAATTATACCAGGTTGCTAACAAGTCTGTATTGGATAACAAGTGTTCAGGCAAAGAAGGATATACTTTCCAAAGATGGGCCTGTGAAACTAAGAGGTCTGGTGGTGCTGTGGTGACCCCAACATATAATTCGGGCGCTAATATAAGTTCGTGGGCCTATGTTGATGATATGAAATGTGCTGCTGAATGGGGAACGACGGACTTTAATATCACCTATGAAGTGCGCAGCAATGGTACAAATGTATCAAGTAGGTTTGATTTGGCGTCGCTTGGTAATCCGTCAACTTATAATGTTAATACTGATGTTGTGTTGAAAAAACCAACAAAAGCAGGTTATCACTTTGATGGCGACTGGTATGAATGTAATAACCCAACCAGTATTGTCACACGTGTCGCGGGCGGTCATACGGGCAATTTACAACTTTGTATAGATGTTGATTTGTATGAATGTTCGGTTGTTTATGTTGGTTGTGTAAATGGCGATTGTAATAATACTGTTGATTTGAATCAGTATATTGATTCGCAATATCAAACATATACAGTAGATAGCAGTGTTAATTTATCTAGATTACAGAATTTAACTATACCAGATTATGATTATGATGGTAAATGGTATTCTGATGCTGGTTTAAGAAGGGCTACATCAACTGCGGGTGGCGCATGTGATGGTAAAAATATTATCACTGTTTATACGAACCTTAAACCTTATTATCGTGTCACGTACAATTGTAATGGTGGAACGGGTAATCCTGTGGATAACACGGCTTATCAAGGTGGTGTTGATGTTTCGGTCCTTGGTGATTCTGTATGTTCAATGGATGGTTATACTTACACAAGATGGTTGTGTAATAACAGCCCTGTGAATGCTGGTGGTACAATATACAGGATAAATGAAAACAAGAATTGTGTGCCAGATTGGAATAAAAAAGACTATACTGTCACATATGATTGTAAGGTGCCGTATGGAACAAATAAACAATTTATGGACGAAGATTTGTATGAAGGTGACAGTATCACTGTGGCCAATACAGACAGTTGTGGAAACATTGTCGGCTATGATTTTGATGGATGGAAATGTAATGATAGTGCCACAAACAGTGTTTTAAGACAGGCGGGTGATGTCTTTACTATGCCGGGCTTTGATGTGACCTGTGAAGCGAATTGGTCAGGCATAGATTATCATGTGACTTATGTCTGTGATAGTGAAGATGCATCCAGTGTCGCTCCGGTTGATAATAATGCTTATCATTATTCTGATTCTGTGTCTGTGGTGAATGGTGCTGCGAATACTTGCAAAAACGAGGGGCGTGATTTTGAATACTGGACTTGCGACAGTAATGTTGGTCAGGTTCAGTCCGGTGGTTCGTTCCGTATGCCGGCAAATGATGTTGAATGTCGTGCTTCGTGGAAACCGTACAGAGTGACATATACTGTCACAATAGATGGGCATACTATGACTGCTGCTGACGGTGTGACAATGCCGAACAATATTACGACTTTTACAAGAAATACGCCGAATACTACATTATTAAAGCCAACTAAGACTGGTTATACATTTGATGGTTGGTATGAATGTAATGATTCTTCTAAGACACCTGTGGATGTTATACCAGGCGGCCGTTGGAGAAATCTTGACCTTTGCGGTGTAATGGGGCAACAGTCTTGTCCGGTGATATATGTTGGTTGTATAAATGGCAATTGCAACAATTCGGTTTCTTTGAATCAGTATGTTGATAGTGCATATCAGACATACACCACAGGCCACAGTGTTAATTTATCGCGCCTACAAAGTTTGGTGATACCAGATTATGACTATGATGGTAAATGGTATTCTGATGCGACCTTAAGAAGGGCTACATCAACTGCGGGCGGTACTTGTAATGGCAACAGCAGCATAACGGTTTACACAAATCTTAAACCGTATTACCACGTCACTTATGATTGTAATGGTGGTGTGGGCAATCCAACAGACAATACACTTTATCTGTCTGGTAAAAAGGTTGAAACCCTTGATGGTGGTCAGTGTAATAAGCCAGGCAGCACTTTCCAGAAATGGATTTGTGGCATCAATCAGGTTCAGGCGGGCGGTACATTTGTGATACTTGCTGATACAACTTGCTATGCTGATTGGTCTACTAATTCATACGTGGTTAATTATGATTGTAATGGCGGGAAAACAATCTCTTCCCGTATGACGGATTCGGTGACCTATGGTGCTTCGTACGTGTTTGCTGAATACGACAACAAATGCAGTAATGACGGATACTCGTTTGTAGAGTGGTTGTGTAGCGAGGCTACGAATCCATCAGCACAATATCATTATAACACTAATGATGAACAAAGCACTATTTTGTCATGGTCTTTGTTGGATAATTTGAATTGTGCGGCAATCTGGGATGCTGATGAATATCCTATAACGTATTATCAAAATACCAACAGTACAGATATGATAACATTGAATTTATCCCCTGCTTCGTACAAAGTGACAGATGTTGTGGCTTTGCCATCAAGTGTGCCTGCGGATGTAAATGTTGGTCATACATTCTTGGGCTGGTCGTTGGTTAGAAGTGGCGGAAGTACGATAGTTGGTTGGGGTGCTGGTACTCGCACTGGTGCTGTTGAAGTTTATGCTCAATGGGAAAAGAATGATTATGTCATCGAATATGATGGTGGTATGGCTGGTTCAAGACACGTCACAGATGTTCATATGAATGATAAGGCTGTAAAGTATGGCGACCGTGTTGTTTTGGATAGAAATACTTATGCAATGACTGGTTATAAGTTCACGGGTTGGTTATGTGAAACCAAGGAAAGTCATGCGGCTGTCTCTGTTGTGAACGAAACGCCAGCAAAGGAGCCAAGTACATCCACATATGTGATTTCTTCTTATGATTATCTTGAAGATACGGTTTGTACCGCCCAGTGGGAAGAGTTGACATACAATATTACTTATAAACCAGGCAACTGTGGTATAAGAGAATATACTGTTAATGGTGCTTTGGTATATGACGATATGTATGAATTTGAAACGCCAACTGGTGTAAGAACAGGCTATGCGTTCCTTGGGTGGCGTTCAAGCGAAGATTTAACCGCGCCAGATTATTTCGACAATACACAATATGGACCATGGAACACAGAAGATACTTTATGGAATGGTGGTGCTGGTATTACAGTCTATGCGATATGTGAACAGGTGCCGTATGTGGTTGAATACTATTGTGATAATACAGATGCAAGTAAGATAGATGAATACACAACAACCAAGTATTATGATAATTCTGTGACGGTTCAACCAAAGGCATGTGAAGGATATGGATTTACATTTGAATCTTGGACTTGCGATAATGGTATTGGCGAAAAGGTTCCGGGAACAAAGTTCAATATGCCTGCGGCAAATGTAAGATGCGAAGCGAATTTGATAGAAGATGAATACACTATTACCTATGATTGTAATGGTGGAACTGGTGCCCCAGAAGACGACGATACTTATAAATATGGCGTTTCTGCAACCACAATGAACAATACTTGTGAAAAGCCGGGGTATGACTTTACTATGTGGCAATGTAGCACAGGGGAAGATTTGCTCGATATTAACGAGAATGCGGACTTTACAGTGTATGGTGATACGGCCTGCTCTGCCCAATGGAATCCAAAGAGATATGACATAGTATACAATGCTGGTTCTTGTGATGGTGGTTCATATACTGATACAGGCGTGCTTAGATATGGTGCTGAATTTGGCGTAAAAGGTCTGTCAACAGAGTTGGGTATTGAGGCACCAAAGGGCTATAAGTTTATGGGATGGGCACTTGATGATGAATCTGGTGATGTTGATTATGTCCATATGGATGAAGAAGGTAATTCACAGACATACGGCCCATGGAATATGAATTATAAGGATTATGACAATGACGGTTTAACATTGTATGCGGTGTGCCAATTAGAAGAATATCATATATATTATGACCTTCAAGGTGGTAGCGGTTTTGTAAGTAATTTACAGCCACTTGGGACATATACTATTAATACACCTGTTGATATAGAAACTTTGCCAGATGCGTTGCATAATGGTTGGTATGTGTTCCGCAATTGGACTGATGATGCAGCCGGTGAAGGATTTGTATATACCAAAGTTCCAACAGCGGAAATGATAGCGAATCCGCGTGATATAACATTGTATGCCCAATGGGATGCTGCTGGTGAAATATTCTATGATTGTCACATGGATGTTGATGAGACATACAGGGATAAAAGAAAGATTGGTACAGTGGCAAAGACACCTGTGATGGAAGATATGTGTCAGTTAGAAGAATGTCGTATCTATGAATGGGATTGTGAAGGTGTATCTTATGGCTCTTATGAAGATATTGTGATTCCTGCACCGGCTGATCCACAAAACCCAGTGCCATTGTTGTGCTTGGCAAAAAAGACATGTGCTGACGAAGAATATCACATAACTTACAAGGTGTTCGCGGTTGATGAAACAACAGGTGAAGTTATAACAGAATTATCACAGGTTTATAACAATGAAGAATTGGTAAAAGTGTCCGATTTGCAACCTGATACATATACGACTGCAACTGCTGTGTATTATCCGTTCCAGGCAGATATTACGTTGCCAGGTTATATTTTTGATGGTTGGTATGACAGTGCTGAATTTGAAAACAGAACGTATCATACACCTGTTAAACCAGAAGAAGAACCAGGCGAAGACATTGTTGTGTATGGAAGAATGTTTGTTGAATCTGTGTACACTATAAGTTATTACGATGAAAATGGTGTAGAATATTCTGCTGAACAGGTGGCCAATATGAATAATCCAACAACATATACAATTGCATCGTCCTTTGGATTGAATGCGGCACTGATAAAACCATACCATCGTTTCTTGGGTTGGCATCTTGGTTCTGTGGACGGTGAATTGGTGGAACATATTCAACCGCTTGATGGAACAACGGTTTACAGGGGACATTTGGATTTGTATGCTGCTTCAGAATTTGAATGCAATGAACCAGGACACGAACACTGGTTGCGTTTGGGGACAGATGAAAAAGACAGGGTGTGCTTGTATGAAACACGTCAAACAAACGCTACGCCTGCGATAAGGATGAAGCGGAATAACGGTGATGGTTATTATTATCTGATGCTGTCCCTGAATCCAGAAACCCTGATGCATGAGGGTTCAACAAGGAAGATGCGCATCCAGCACGGTGATACAGTGTATAATGTTTGCGATAAATCAACCTGTCCTGAATTAGGTAATACACAACCATAAAAAAGGCCCGTTTAATACGGGCTTTTTTAATTTTTCTGCTGTTCTCTTGTTTTTAATAAAATCTTGATTATATAACAATAAAGTGTCTTGACCCGGGTGATAAAAATTGCTATAAAAAAGTAAAGATTTAGGGCTGAGAGTCTGGAAAGAACGGTAAGGAAAAAGAAATGAAAAATGTATTAAAATTATTATTGGGTTCTGCGAACGATAGAATTGTAAAATCTTATGAAAAAACGGTATCTGTAATAAATGATTTAGAATCGAAATATGCGGCGATGACTGATGAAGAAATTCACGGTTTAACGGCGGTTTTTCGTGAACGTTTAAATAATGGCGAAAAAGAAAAAAATATTTTGCCTGATGTTTTTGCCGCTGTGCGTGAGGCTGCAAAACGCTCTATTGGTTTGCGTCATTTTGATGTTCAGTTGATTGGCGGTATGGTGCTTTCTAATGGTCAAATTTCTGAAATGAAAACAGGCGAAGGTAAAACACTTGTTGCGACATTGGCATTGTATTTAAAGGCTTTACATGGCAAGGGCGCACATTTGATTACTGTTAATGATTACTTGGCTTCGCGTGATGCTGGTTGGATGGGGCAAGTTTACAGATTTTTGGGTATGACGATTGGTGTTGTTCAACATGATATGTCTGATGAAGACAGACGTGCTGCCTATAATTGCGATATTACTTATGTGACTAACTCTGAATTAGGGTTTGATTATTTGCGCGACAATATGAAGTTTACAAAAGAACAACAGGTTTTGCGTCCGTTCTTTTTTGCTATCGTTGACGAAGTAGATAGTATTTTAATCGATGAAGCCCGTACACCATTGATTATTTCTGGACCAGCCGAAGATACAAGTGATTTGTATAACAAGGTTGATGCAGTTGTTTCACAATTGGTTGCTGATGATTATAAAATTGATGAAAAAGACAGGCATGTGACATTAACAGAAGTTGGTGTAGATCATGCGACTAATTTATTGAAACAGGCCGGTATTTTGGTTGGTGATAATTTGTACGCGTCTGAAAATGCTATTGTTGTGATGCATGTTCAACAGTCTTTATTGGCACACCACTTGTATGAAAAAAATGTGAATTATGTTGTTCGCAATGGCGAAGTTTTGATTGTTGATGAATTTACAGGTCGTGTGATGTCTGGCCGTCGTTTTGGTAAAGGTTTGCACCAGGCGATTGAGGCCAAAGAACACGTGGCTGTTCAACCTGAAAATCAAACAGTGTCCAGTATTTCATACCAAAATTTATTCAGGATGTACCCTACTTTGTCTGGTATGACTGGAACTGCGATGACAGAAGCGGCAGAATTCGAAGAAATTTATAAATTGCGTGTGGTGTCGATACCTACGAATAAACCTGTGGCGCGCATCGATCATCATGATGAAATATATCGCAACAAAGAAGAAAAATACGGTGCGATTATAAAACAGATTGCAGAGTGTGTAGAACGCAAACAACCTGTGTTGGTTGGAACTGTGTCGATTGAAAAATCCGAAGAATTGGCCAAGATTGTCCAAGAAAAATTGGGTATTAAACCGGCTGTGTTAAATGCGAAACACCATGAATCGGAAGCAAAAATTGTATCCCAGGCTGGTGCGCCAGGTGCTGTGACAATCGCAACAAATATGGCTGGACGCGGAACAGATATTAAACTTGGTGGAAACGCTGATGATTTAATTGCTGAATTGGATGAAAACGCGCCTGATTTTGAAAAGAAAAAACAAGAAATTATCGATAAGATAGAGGCGAATAAAAAGATAGTTTTGGACGCTGGGGGTCTTTATGTTATTGGTACTGAAAGACACGAATCGCGTCGAATTGATAACCAGTTGCGTGGTCGTTCTGGACGTCAGGGTGATCCAGGGGATTCAAAATTCTTTTTGGCATTGGATGACGATTTGATGCGTATATTTGGTGCAGCAAGATTACAAAATATGTTGACTACACTTGGGTTAAAACCTGGCGAAGCAATTGCACATCCTTGGATTACCAAGGCTTTGGAGAAAGCGCAAAAACGTGTAGAGGCAAGATATTTCGAAGCGCGCAAAGAATTGTTGAAATACGACAATGTTATGAACGATCAAAGAACTGTGATTTATAAACAGCGCGATGATTTGATGACATCCAAAGATTTGGAACCTTTGGTGACAGAATTAATTGGTGATGTTGTTGAAATGATTTGCGAAAGAAATATCCCAGAAAAGGCACATCCATCTACTTGGAATACAGAAGGTATTCATGACAACATGATGCGTATGTTTGCTTTGGATATTACAGATATTGATAAATGGAAAACCGACGAAACAATATCAGAACGCAATGCTTATACAACCTTGTTCAATTTGGCTATGCGTCGTTATAACCAACAAAAAGAAAAATATGGTGTTGAATTGATGCAAATGGCGCAAAAGCAAATGATGCTTGGGGCATTGGATGCTGTTTGGAAACGTCATTTACAACAAATGGATTATTTGCAGGGCGCGATTGGTTTGCGTGGTTATGCCCAAAAGAATCCTTTGTATGAATATAAAAACGAATCTTTGGAATTGTTCAAAAACACTATACAGAATTTCAAGATGATGTCTGTGGCCTATATCTGTCGTATGGAATTGACACGTGAAAATGTTGATGCGACGGCCCAACAACAGGCACAACACGATTCTGAATTGAACCAAAACGCATCAGGAAACAATATGGCAAATATGAATATCAGTCGTAATGCTTTGTGTCCATGTGGTTCAGGGTTAAAATATAAACATTGTCATGGTAAGTTGTCTTAACAAAAGACGGCGATAATCGAAAGGAAGGAAATTTATATTATGCCAGATTTTGTGCATCTTCGGGTTCATTCTAAAATCTCTGTCGGGGCAAGTACTGTACCAGTGGCAAGCAATAAAAAACTTGGCATATTAAAGGGTATCCCTGAACTATGTCGTGATAACAATATGTTCGCTTGCGCTTTGACAGATACGAATATGATGTCTGGGTGCGCAGAATTTTCTGATGTTATGCCGTCAAATAAATTACAGCCAATAATTGGTGTTGAAATATCTTTGAATCATCATAATGCTGATCCAAAAATATTGCGGCAATCGTCTTTGTCAAAAATTGTATTGTTGGCAAAACATCATGAAGGTTATTTGAACCTTTGTGAACTTAGCCGTATTATGTACATGCGTCAAGAAAATCATCATCTTGGGCCATATATAACATTTGATGAATTAAAGTCGCACAAAGATGACTTGATTTGTTTGTCTGGTGCACATACTGGGCCGATTGGTATGGCTATTTTGAATAATCAAAATGATACTGCTTTGAAAATCACAAATCAGTTTTTGGATATTTTTGGTAATAATTTTTATATGGAAATTCAGCGTCATGGTTTGGTCGAAGAAATAAAAACAGAACCTGTATTTTTACAAATTGCGCGTGATTTGAATATACCTATTGTTGCGACAAATGATGTTTGTTTTTCGTCGCCTGATGGTTATGAATCACTTGATGCATTGGGTTGTGTTTTGGGCCAGACCAAGGTTATTGATCCAGATCGTCCACGCAAATCTTCGGAACAATATTTTAAGTCTTGTGAAGAAATGGCGGAAATATTTTCTGATTTACCCGAAGCGATAGAAAACACAGTTAACATCGCGAAACGATGTGCTTTCTTTGTTAATGTTCATGAAAGTCCGTTGTTGCCACGATTTGGTGCCGACCTTGAAACAGAATGTCAAATGTTGCGCGATGCAACTATATCTGGACTAAAAACACGTCTTGAACAACATGGAATTACAGATACGGCACCCTATTTTGAACAGGCGGAATATGAATTGGGTGTTATTATCGGTATGGGATTTCCAGGGTATTTTTTAATCGTTGCTGATTATATTAACTGGTGTCGTAAAAATGATATTTTAACAGGGCCTGGGCGCGGTTCTGGTGCTGGGTCTATTGTTGCGTGGGCGCTTGGGATTACGCATGTTAATCCGTTAAAGTATGGTTTGTTGTTTGAAAGATTTTTGAATCCTGATCGTATTTCAATGCCTGATTTTGATATCGATTTTGAACCAACAGGAATTGAACGTGTGTTGGATTATGTTGGTGAAAAGTATGGACGTGATTCTGTGTGTCGTATTATTACTTTTGGCAGTCTTCAAGCGCGTGGCGCTGTGCGTGATATTGGGCGCGTTTATGGTATGCCTTATTCAAAATCTGATCGATTGTCAAAACTGATTCCGGCTGATACAAAAACATTAAAAGAAGCGGTTGAAGCATCGTATGAAATCCAAGAAATTTTGAATAATGATTCAGATATGAAAAAGGTTGTAGAAGTGGCCGAAGATTTGGAAGGTTCTATCCGCAACCTTGGTCAACACGCTTGTGGTGTTGTTATTGGCGACAGACCAACAACACAAATTGCGCCTGTTTATCGCGATCCTGCGAACGCGTTGCCGTCTTGTCAATTCGATGGACATTATTTGGAAAGTGCCGGTTTGATTAAGTTTGACTTTTTGGGACTTGAAACTTTGGTTGTGTTGAAATACACGGTAAAATTGATTCAGCGGACGCGTGGAATTAACATAGACCTTGATCAAATTCCAACAGATGATGAAAAAACAATGAAACTTTGGCAATCAGGTTTGACCGAAGGTATATTCCAATTCGATGCCCAATTTGTTCAACAGACTTTGAAAAAAATGCATCCAACAAGTTTCTTGGAAATATCGGCATTAAATGCTTTGAACCGTCCTGGGCCAATTGCATTTATTCCACAATTTATTGCGCGTATGCATGGCGAAGAACCGGTGGAATACGTACATCCGCGTGCCGAACCAATATTAAAAGAAACGTATGGAATTATCGTTTACCAAGAACAGGTTATGCAATTAACGCGCGCTTTGGCGGGATTTACGCGTGGTGAATCTGATACTGTGCGTAAGGCTATGGGTAAAAAGAAACTTGAACTGTTGGCAAAGTTAGAGATTAAGTTTTTAGAGGGTTGTAAAAAAGAAGACACTTTGACCGAAGATGTCGCAAAAGATTTGTGGGAAAAGTTCAAAGAATTCGCAAAATATGCGTTTAATAAATCACATGCTATCGCCTATTCTATTGTGGCAAATCAGTGTGCATATTTAAAGGCATATTTTCCGGCAGAATTTTTGGCTGCCTCTATGTCAAGTAATATGAATGATACAGATCAATTGGCGATATTTGTTGATGATGCAAAATCTAACTTTAATATTCAAATTGTCACACCTGATATTAACGAAAGTGAATCTTTGTTCACTGTTAAAGATGGTAAGATTGTTTATGCTTTGGCGGCAATCAAAGGCGTTGGTGTTGTTGCCACTGATGCGATAGTTGCCGAACGCGAAGCGCATGGAAAATTCAAAAATCTTACAGATTTCGCAAAGCGTTGTGCGCCAATAATGAATAAAAGAATTTTGGAAGCGTTCGCCAAGGTGGGTGTTCTTGATTCACTGGAAAAGAATCGCGCATTGATATATATGAACGCTGATGCGATATTGGCCTATGCTTCGAAATCACGTGAAAGCGCAAATTCTTTATCTTTGTTCGCCAATACAACAGAAGACGATGTCAGTGAAGATAGATTATTAAAAGATTTGCCAAAGACAAAACCATGGACTTTTTCACAAAGGTTGGAAAATGAATTGTCGGCACTTGGTTTTTATATTTCTGCCCATCCTTTGGATCAATATAAACATTTAATAGCAAGCGCAAGATTGGCAACAAGTCAAACATTAATGACAGTTGGTGATAGAAAGTCTGTTCAAATTGCTGTTAATGTTAATTCTTTTTCGCGTCGTAAAACCAAAAGTGGCAAAGATATGTTAACTGTGAACGCGTCGGACAGTTATGGTAATGTCGATTGTGTTGCCTTTGGTGAAGTGTCCATAGAATTATCGCAAAAATTAACTACGGAAACAGTGGTGGTGGTAAGTGGTCGAACTTCGGTGCGTGATGATATGGTTTCTATATTCATAGATTCTGTTACGCCGTTGACTGGTTGGGTCGCGAAAATCGCAAAAACTATGACATTGGATATTCGTGATAAAACTGTGTTGGAAAATGTTAAGAAAGTAATCGCGGCGTTGCCTTATGGAAATACCAAGGTTGTTTTGAACTTGTATTCTGGTGATAAAAATGTATCTTTGGCATTAAAGAATACTGTGGAACTTGGTGCGACAACAGCCAAAGATTTGGCGGCGCTTGGCATAAAGGTTGATATAGAATAATGAAACACATACCTGTTCTTTTGGATGCTGTAAAAAATGCGTTAGGCGATGTTAGTGGTCGAACGGTTGTTGATTGTACTTTTGGCGCGGGCGGATATACGCGTGCTTTGTTGGAATCTGGGGCAAAAGTAATTGCTTTTGACAGGGATACAAATGTTGTCGCGGACGCAAATGAATTACAAAAACAATATGGCGACAGATTTCGTTTTATCAATTCCCCTTTTTCTGAAATAAGTCAATTAAAGCCCGGTGAATTTAATGATGTTGTTTTTGATTTGGGAATTTCTTCGATGCAGATTGATAACGCAAAGCGTGGTTTTTCTTTCCGTTTTGATGCACCGCTTGATATGCGTATGGATACACGCACAGATTTAACTGCGTCGGATTTAATAAAAAAACTTTCTGTGGCTGAATTGGCAGATGTTTTATATGAATATGGCGACATAAAAAAATCGCATATGTTTGCCGATATATTGAAAAAAGAATTGCCGAAAACAACTTTTGAATTGCGTGATTTGATAAAAAAACCGGGCGATGTTGCGCCTGTGTTTCAGGCATTGCGTATTGCGGTTAATGATGAAATGGGCCAAATTAAATCGGCATTGAACAGCGTTCACGATTTGCTGCAAAGTGGTGGTAAATGTATTTGTGTGACTTTTCATTCTATTGAAGATAGGATTGTAAAAAATACTTTTCGTAAATGGACGACTGTGGATGGCGATCCGCGTTTGCCAACTGTTGGGGTGCCTGAATATAAAATGTTGCGGGTTATGGTTCCAACTGAACAAGAATTACAAGACAATCCGCGGGCGCGTTCTGCCCACATGCGCGGCGTGTTAAAGGTATAAATATCTTGTTGACTTGATTTGTCGTTTTTTGATAAAATAAGTCGGAAAAAAGTAAGGAAGGAAGACAATGAAACGTTTTTTTAAGTGTTTATTTTGTGTTTTGGCCGGTTTGGTATTGTTTGTACCTTTGGCACACGCTGTGTGTCCTGTGTGCACGATTGCTATTGGTGCCGGATTGGAAGGTATGCGTGTTTTGGGCGTCAAAGACGTATTGACTGGTATTTGGGCGGGTGGTTTGACTGTATCTTTGATTGGTTGGACTGCTAATTATATGCGCAAACACAATGTGAAAAATCCAATTTGGTATGTGTTAAATGCTGTTGTTTATATCGCTTTGTTGGCAGGCGTTTATTTCTTTCCGGTAAATAACCCGATCGTTAAATGGTGGGATAATTGCATGTGGGCTGTGGACCAATTCTTGTTGGGTGTTTTGGTTGGGGCTATTACTTTTATTGTTATGGAATTGTGGTATTTGCATATCAAAAAGAAAAATGGCGGCCACGCCCTATTTCCTTTTCAAAAGGTCGTTATGCCGTTCGTCGGTTTGTTGTTAATGACCGGCATATTCTGGGCGATAATAAGATTGTTGCCACAATATGGAATTGTTTTGTGTTAAATATTGACGGAGGAAAGTGATGAAAAAATCAAATAAAAAATTATCTATGGAAGAAATGATTGAAAAGTTAGATGAAGCCAAAAAGGCAAATCCTTTGGATTTATCGTCTGACCAGGACCTTTCCATTGCGTTGATGAATTTGGTATCTTTGGAAGAACATTTCTTTTTCAGTGGCGCAAAAACTGGCAAAGTTGGTTTTTATGATTTGATTAACACTGTCCGCAATATGCGCAAAGAATTAATGGAACGCATTGTTAAAAAATCTGGTCCAAACGATGGCGAAGTTTGGTGTATTTCTAAACATTTATTGGCTGCTTCGATGCGTTTATATGAAGTTGGAACCAAGGCTATGGGCGCTGGTCGCAAAAAAGAAGCATACGAAATGTTTGAAAAGGCATATGATTTGTATTCGCTGTTTTGGGGGCTGAATATGCACTTGATTGATTTGGGCGGCGTCAAAGAATCCGTGCCGACTTTTTATGATGGGGCTGCGGATGCGTGCGCGGTTAAAAAAGAAGATAAAAAGGTTGAAAAATCGGCAAAAAAAGAAGAAAAGGTATCAGGTGTAAGAAGACTTGGCCAATGGGTCAGGGAAAAAGTTAATTGCTGTATAGAATAAAGTCTTGCATTAATACTATGAAAAATGGTAAAATGAGTTGAGCGAGGGAAAATTGGCGGGAGTTATTAAGAATCTTTTGAAAGTATCAGCGATTGCTTTGACAATACCGGTTGTTGCGTTTGCTGTACAAAAAGAAAATCCACGTGGTGCTGCTGTTTCCGCACGCAATAATCCCCCCCTTAACCAAGAAATGGAAAATAATGCGGCTGTGCGTCGGTCGGCGACATCTGTTATCGCAAGAACAGTGTCGGCAAACAGCCGGCAAAGTCGTAAGACTGTGACAGCGCGCCCCGCAACTTCGTTGGCGGCCAAGGCTCGTTCTACGCGTGCTGCTGTGATTACCAATGATGTCAATAAATCACGTGCTGCGACCAAGGTATCTGTGGCGCGTTCTGGCGTTAATACAGAAAAACAATCGACAAAAGGTGTTTCTCGTGCTGGAATCGCACGTGCAACGGCTGTATTTAATGACGTGACAAAAATCGGTGGTGGGTATGCATCTTGTCGTGATGCTTATGCCACCTGTATGGATCAAATGTGTGCGAATGCCAATGATACATACAGAAGGTGTTTTTGCAGTGACAGATTTACCAACTTTCGCGAAACTTCTGAAAAGTTAGATACTGCGTTGACTATGCTTGCCGAATTCCAAAACGAAAATTTAGACGCCGTGGACAAAACTGCCGCAGAAGTTAGTGCGATGTACATGGCAACTGCGGGCGAACGGGCTATTAAACGTGATACAAGCGCATCGCAAAAGTTGTTAAACAGCATAAGCAGTATTTTGTCTGGTAATTCTGTTTCAACAAAGAATAACACTTTGAATTCTTTGGGCGTTTTGGATTTTTCAGGCTTTGGTGATGATGGCGATATTTGGGGTGGTTCTTCTTCTTTGTTCGGTGCTGATTCAGGTTCTAATATTGCCGACCTTGAAGGCAAGGCTTTGTACAACAGTGCGAACAAACAATGTACTGAAATTATCAAAGAATCCTGTGGAAGTGAAGCGATGCTTAACCTTGCACGCAGTTCTTATTCTATAATGATAAGCCAGGATTGTAATCTTTTTGAAAAAAACATTAATGCCAAACGCGCATCTGTAGAAGAAACTGTCAGGACAGCGGAAAAATATTTAAGAGACGCAAGATTGGAAGAATATCGCGCCCATAATTCAGCCGATGTTAACGAATGTTTAACCAAGGTTGATGCAGCGATGCGTAATCCTGTGGCGTGTGGTGAAAATTTCGAAAAGTGTATGGATTATACAGGTCGTTATATAAATGTGACGACCGGCGAACCTATTTATTCCAAAGAATTATTTGGTTTGAATTCTTTGGTTGTTTTGGATGGTACGGCTGATGTGTTAAAGGCTAATTCTGGATTTGATAAATGGCTTGATGATAAAAAGATGTTTGCCACATCTGCGTTGGATTCATGCCGCGATTTGGCTGATACTGTTTGGCACGAATTCAAACGCTCTGCCATAATCCAAATTGCCCAGGCCCAAGATGAAAAAATTCAAGAAATCAAAGATTCTTGTGTAATGACAATCAAAGAATGTTATGATACACAAAGTGGCGCTTTGAATGATATTGATGATACTGAAATGCAATCTACGGGCGCTATATCTGCGACTGTTGCGCGTGGTATGTGTTATGATCGTGTGCTTGCCTGTGCGGCATTATATGGTGATCCAGATGGTTGTAAATATGACGATAAAACCAAGAAATTGTCTGATGCTGGCAATAATAAAAAGTGCGGATTACAGTCTTTGTTAGTGTTTGTTGATACCGTTGATTCTATTAAGGTTGCCGAAGGATGCGAAGCGGCGCTTACCAAATACGCACACGAATTATGTGATCCAAAGATTGGCGACGATGCGAATGCTGTTTATCCTATGGGGTGTGCGTCTATGCCGCGCGCACAATTACGTGCCGCTATGAATTTACGTATGAAGACGTTTTGCGCTCAAGAATTAATAGCGGATGATAATTCTAATATTTTACAAGACCAAACCGCGTTTAATACAAATGTTATGAATCAAATAATTCAAAGTATTTATGAAGAATTGGGGATTGCGTTCACTGCTGGGTGTGAAGATGATGCTGAAATTAACGGTATTTGGTATACCGGGGATGAATTGTCAACACCATCTGTATCTTTGTTGAACCAGGCTTTCTATCAAAAGTATTATGGTCGTACGATAACTAATGTTAATCAGATAAATGAATTGAATTTGCCTGAAATTGGTTGGTGTGTTATCGGGGATGAGGCGCAACAATGTAATACATTGGGTTCACAATACGCAACATGGCAAAATAATCAATGTGTCCCAACCGAACAATGGTATCGTGAAAGATGTCATGATTTCTTGGGTGGTGTATGGAATTCAAATACTGAAATTTGTTCTATAAACAATATGTCCCAGGTTCCAGAAGACGAAATCGAATAAAACAGATTATAAAAAAAACGGGAAAAATCCCGTTTTTTTTAATCTTCTTTGCCGTTAAGCGATTTTAACATTTTCATAACCATATCGCGTTGAGAATCTGATGGTAAATCCCAATAAAGATTTATTAATTGCAGTGATTCAGTTTTTGCCAATGGGTCATCTTTGTTTTGTTCACAAATGCGCATCGAACGTGTTGATTTTGTTTCTGTTTGAAAATTCCCTGGCAATCCCGCAAAGAAAAAAGCGACAGGTGTTTCAAGTGCCTGGCTTAAATCATAAAGGCGAGCGGCCGGAATGCGATTTCCGGCGGTTTCATATTTTTGAATTTGCTGGAAACTAAGTCCGCAACGTTGTGCCAAATCGCTTTGTGATAGCCCAAGCATCACACGGCGCAATTGTAAACGTTTTGCGATATGTTGATCTACTTCATTTATACGAGGCATTATATGTTCCCTTGGTAAGAAAAAGTTCCTTATGCTTAGTTTCTTATATACAATTTTTCTTTTTGTTTTGCAATCAAAAAACAAATATGATATCATTTTCCCTGCTTTAAATAAGAAAGGAAGATTAGTTATGAAACCTGTTATTTTGTGTATATTGGATGGCGTTGGAATTGATAAAAGTCGTAAGCATAATGCGGTTACTTTGGCGAAAATGCCATTTTTCAAAGAACTGTTAAAAAAATATCCTAATTCAAAATTGAATGCAAGTGGCAATGCTGTCGGGTTGCCTGATGGAATTATGGGTAATTCAGAGGTTGGGCACATAACAATTGGTTCTGGTCGTATTGTGAATCAGTTTTTACGCAGATTTGAAATGTTGAATTTGGCCAAAAACAAACCGTTGAATGATTTTATAAAATCTGTTGCCAAAGACGGTGGAATTGTACACGTTGCGGGTTTAATGTCTGATGGTCGTGTTCATTCTGACATCGCAGAAATAATAACAACAATTAAATATATCGCAAAACAGGGATTGCGTGTATGTATACATTTTGTTGCTGATGGACGTGATACACCGCCACAGTCCGCACAAAAATACATTGATATATTAAAGACTGATTTGGCCAAAGAAATAGATAAAGATTTGGTGTTTTTTGGAACTTTATCCGGCCGCTATTATACGATGGACAGAAACAAAAATATGGATCGAACAGAACTTGCTTTTGATGCGATTGCAGATGGAGAGGCCGAATATCACGCCAACACAATTGATACGGCTTTGATTGAAGCTTATGGACGTGGCGAAACAGATGAATTTATTAAGCCCACGGTTATCAATCCAACAAAACTGACAACGCGCGATGGCTTTTTATTCTGTAATTATCGTGGTGATCGTGCGCGTCAAATTTTGCGCAAAGTCATTGAATCTGGTTGTCATGTATTAAGTTTTTCGCAATATGGTGAAGAACTAAACGGGGTTGTTCCTGCTATCTTGCCAGACGAAGTTGTCAAAAATACTTTGGGTGAAGTGTTGGCGAAAAACAAAAAGACACAATTGCGTATCGCCGAAACAGAAAAGTATAATCATGTGACATATTTCATTGATGGCGCACAAAGCACAGAATACACTGGTGAAGAAAAACTTTTAATCCCATCGCCGTCTGTTGCTACATTTGATAAAAAGCCCGCAATGTCTGCCAAAGAAATTACAGATACGCTTTTGAAACGAATGGGCGAATTTGATGTTGTTTTATTAAACTTTGCCAATGGTGATATGGTTGGACATACAGGAAATGAAAAAGCCACTATCAAAGCCATGGAAGTTTTAGACAAACAATTATCACGCATTGTGCCGGCAGTGTTAAAATTAGGTGGTGCAGTTTTAATAACTGCCGATCATGGTAATGCCGAAGAAATGTGGGACAACAAACATAATGTCCCGTTAACGTCGCACACAACAAACCCTGTTCCGTTTATTGTCGTTTCTAATGGTAATTATGTTGTACATGACGGTGGCCTTTGTGATGTTGCCCCAACAATATTAAAACTTTTGGATATAAAACAGCCACGGGAAATGACTGGAAAATCGTTGATATAAAACAAAAAATCCCGCTGTTGCGGGATTTAATTTTTATCTAACACGTGGGCCATTTTGTAACATATTGTATTTCGCTGCGGCCAAAGTTATATTGTGAACGATGCGAATTCTTTTATCGACTTCAAGCAACAATTTGTCACCACGGTTAAAATGATAAATGGTAGGATAAGTTGGATTGTTATTTATAGTTAAATTGTCGTCGATAATTTTTTCGCCTATTTTATTACCATAAACCAACATTTTCAAATCTTTGATTCCAAGAATCACAGCATATTCAAAACTATGTTCTGTATAGCCAGCAATCTTTGTCCAAGCGTCATTATATATTTCAAACAAAGATCCAGTTTCATTATAAAGCGGCATCTTTATTCTTTTGAACGGCATTTTATCAAATTCATTTGTTGCGATTGTATCAATAACGTTTTCGTACTTTGCCACATGATAATCACCGGTATTAACCATTACGTCTTCGGCATTAAGTACCATTATCGTTTTTTTTACTGCCATTTTGTTTTCCTTTTTTAAGTTTGTTTTTTTATTTCGTTCTTGTTAAAGCATTTTTGCGTATTTCATTAGCGGTTAAATTCGCGATAATTTCATATTTGCCATCATGTTTTTTGCGAACAACTATTCTATCGTCGCGCTGCGAATTTAAAAAAGCATTTATGCGACCGTTTCCAGCATAAGGAGAATCTAATTTAATTTGAATGTCGCCGTATTTAGCAGAAAAAGCCATAACGACATTCAGCATTTTGCCAATAGTACCTGGCTCGTTTACCTGTACTACATTCATGACAGTTGCTGTTTCATACTCTGTCCCTGTAAAAAGTTTCTTTTTAAAACTGCCATCCTTTGCTAAACCGACAACATCCCCTATTTCCAAGCGTTCATAACTTATTCCTGTTTCTGGTTCGTATACATCACAAAAATCGTTGTTATCTATTTGTTTGGCGGCGAAAGAAGTAGATTCTTTGCCAGTATAAAAAATTTCAGTTACGATATATTGTTTGTCTAACATTTTGCTCCCTTTTTTATATCACGGCGTTTTTGAAAAAAATTACGCAACATTTCAGCCGATTTATCGGCATATTCAGATATTTGAACAATATTTGGTTTCCATAAATGTTTGTCGTTTTCAAAAACGTGTGCGTTCGCAGTTATGCCGCCACCCTTTTCATCAGTTGCGGCAAAATAAATATTTTGTATTCGGGCAAAAGAAATAGCTGTGGCACACATTGCACATGGTTCAAGCGTCACATATAAATCGCAGCCGTCTAAAAACTTTTGATTTAGTTTTTTACATGCCTTGTTTATAGCGACTATCTCAGCATGTAATATTGGATTCTTAGAATATTGTACCCTATTTTCACCGCGTGCGATAATTTTACCATCCCGGACAACGACAGCACCAATAGGCACATCGTCATGTGCCAAGGCTTTTTTTGCCAAAATAAATGCTTGATTCATAAAATTCATACGATACATTTTATAACATGAAATCAAATTTGCAAATTATTTCTGGAAAATATCGCGGAAAAAAACTTAATCTGCCCAAAGATGCACGTCCAACACAAAATATGGCGCGTGGTGCGCTGTTTAATATGTTGAACGGAATAATTGATACAGCTGGCGCGATTTCAGTATGGGACGCTTTTGCGGGGTCTGGCGCTTTTGGGTTAGAGTGCTTATCGCGTTTTAATAATCCTATTGTCGTTTTTACTGATAATTCAAATGATTCTGTGGACACGATAAAAAAGAACCTGGTTTCCATAAACGAACGCGCAACATTGGAAAAAACAGACGCTGTGTCTGCGCTTACCCGGTTTGGCGGATTGGCAGATTTGATATTTTTGGACCCGCCTTATACGGAATTTGGATTGGGGTTGCTTTTTGTGAAAAAGTTGGCCAATGTGGCAAAAACTGGTGCGATTTTAATTTGGGAATTCGAATCTAATCAACCAACACCCAAATTGGACGAATCTTGGGAAGTCCTGAAAGATAAAACATACGGCCGCGCCAGATTCTTGGTTTTGCGGAAAATAAATTGATAAAAGGTGTAAAAAAATGAAAGATCATTTATTGTATTCTTGTGAACATATTATACTCAGGAAAGTAATTAGTGATATTAAGAAGTTTTTGTTAACAACGATTTCTACTGATCCTGCAAATCCATCTCCTTATACAATGTTGCTTGTGCAAAAATCTAATGAAACAGATTTCGGGGCTTTGGGCAAATATATTAAAACCCCAGATGGTTTATCATGGAACAATCTTGAAAATTATGGGAAACACGAATACGAACTTGTTACAGTGCTGGATATTGTGGAAAACAAATTGATTATATATGGCGAAAATATTGGCGAAGATGAAATTCGTGATTTTAACAGCTCAAAATTAATCAACGGTTTCCACGAACGCCGCTTTCATTTTCTACCAAAGCCGGGGCACAAATTACTGATTAGAAAGCATGCATCGCTCGGCGGTAAAGATTATGATATTATACACAATATAACATTTGCTAAAAGAAAGTGGATAGTTGATCAACATTTTATATAAAAACATATAAAAAACTTGATTTTTTGAAGAATTTAGTAAATAATATGCCCCGCACGACACCCTTGGAGGTTGTGCATAGCAAAAAACAATAAATATAAAAGGATTGAAAATGGCTATTCAATTAAATGCTGAAATTCGCAAAGTTGCTGGCAAGGGGGCCGCACGTGCTGTTCGCAAGAACCAAAATATCCCTGCTGTGATTTATGGCGAAAAGAAAGAACCTGTGTCCATTGAATTGAACGGACGCGATTTTAATATGTTGCTTGGGAAACCGTCTTTGCGAACAAAATTGTTCGAAATCATGGTTGGTGGCAAAAAAGAAGACGCTATGTTGATGGATATTCAATATCATCCAGTGTCTGATAAAGTTGTCCACGTGGATTTCAAAAGAATTAATACTAAAGAACCTGTACACGTTGTTGTCCCAGTCGAAGTTATCAATGCTGATATTTCCAAAGGTCTTAAATTGGGCGGCGTTTTGAACTTTGCTGTACGTAAAGTTGCTTTGACAGGTTTGGTTTCTGATATGCCTGAAAAAATCACTATCGATTTGACAGACGTCACAATCGGCGACACAATCCACGGTTCTGACTTGGTCTTGCCAAAAGGTATTGGTTTGGGCCTGCATATGGCTGATTTGGCTTTTGCTACAATCGGTGGTAAAATGCCAGAAGAAGCAGATGCCAAGAAAGCGGCTGCACCTGCTGCTGCGGCACCGGCCAAAGGTGCAAAGAAATAATCTTTGTTTCGAATTTGAAAAACCGTCCAATTGGACGGTTTTTTGTTAAGAATATAAACCAATAATAATTTTCGCTCTGCCCCTTGAAACTACCAGTAAAAATATTATATATCAAACAAGCAAAAAAAGTAGCAAGGAGTAAAATATGTCAAAAGTATTAGGTATTGATTTAGGAACAACTAATTCCGCCATGGCTTTTATGGATGGAAACGATCCAAAAATCATCGAAAATTCTGAGGGTCAACGTACAACACCTTCGGTCGTGGCGATTACAAATAATGGTGAACAGTTGGTTGGTATTACTGCTAAAAACCAGGCTGTGACAAACCCTGAAAACACAATTTATGAAATTAAACGTCTTATGGGATTGCGTTATGACAGCGAAGCGGTCAAAGAGATTCAAAAACGCGTTCCTTATAAAATTGTTGCCGGCGACAATGGTGACGCTTGGGTGGAAATTGACGGTAAAAAATATGCTCCATCACAAATTTCAGCAATGATTTTGTCTAAACTTAAAAAAGATGCCGAAAGTTATTTGGGTGAAAAAATCACTGATGCTGTTATCACAGTCCCCGCATACTTTAATGATTCACAACGTCAGGCAACGAAAGATGCTGGCCGTATTGCGGGGTTGAATGTTTTGCGTATTGTGAACGAACCGACGGCCGCGGCATTGGCATACGGTTTGGATAAAGACAAAGATGGCATAATCGCCGTATATGACTTGGGTGGTGGAACTTTCGACGTGTCTATATTGGAAATCGTTGACGGTGTATTCGAAGTTAAATCTACTAATGGCGATACAGAACTTGGTGGTTCTGACTTTGATGCACGTGTTTTGAAATATTTGATTGATGAATTCAAAGCACAAACAGGTATTGATTTGTCTGGCGATAAATTGGCATTACAAAGATTAAAAGAAGCCGCTGAAAAGGCAAAAATCGAATTGTCTTCTAAGACTTCGACAGAAATCAATTTGCCATATTTGACAGCGGACGCAACCGGCCCAAAACATTTCAATACTACATTGACACGCGCCAAACTTGAATCTCTGGTTGATGATTTGATTAAGAAAACAATCGAACCTTGTAAGAAAGCGCTTAAAGACGCGGGCTTAACAGTTTCCCGAATCAACGAAGTTATTTTGGTTGGTGGTCAAACACGTATGCCAAAAGTTGTTGAAACTGTGAAAGAATTCTTTGGCAAAGAACCACACAAAGGTGTAAATCCTGACGAAGTGGTTGCGCTTGGTGCTGCTATCCAAGGTGGCGTATTAAAAGGCGAAGTCAAAGATGTTTTATTGTTGGATGTGACGCCTTTGTCATTGGGTATTGAAACATTGGGTGGTGTGTTCACAAGATTGATTGATCGCAACACAACAATCCCGACCAAGAAATCACAAATCTTTTCTACGGCCGAAGACAATCAATCTGCTGTGACAATTCGTGTATTCCAAGGCGAACGTGATATGGCTGCTGATAACAAATTGCTTGGTCAATTCAATTTAGAAGGAATTGCCCCTGCTCCACGTGGCATGCCTCAAATTGAAGTGTCTTTTGACATTGACGCAAACGGTATCGTTCATGTATCTGCCAAAGATAAAGGCACCGGCAAAGAACAGGCAATTTCTATTAAATCTGACGGTGGGCTATCGGAAGACGAAATCAAACGTATGGTTGATGAAGCCGCCGCGAACGCTGAAAGCGACAAAAAGAAAAAAGAATTAGCCGAAGCAAAAAATACTGCCGAAACCGCTATATTCAGCATTGAAAAATCACTAAAAGAACATGGCGATAAAATTGCTGCCGATGAACGTGAAGCGATTGAAGCAGCTAAAAAAGAATTGGCTGATGAATTGGCCAAGGCGGAAGCGACAGTGGAATCATTGAAAGCCAAAACAGAAGCCTTGACTGAAAAAGCGATGAAATTGGGTGAAGCGGTTTACAAGGCCACCCAAGAAGCGCAAAAGGCGGAAGAAACCAAATCTGAATCTGGCGAAAATCAGGCCAAAGATGCGGATTTTTCTGAAAAATAAAATATTTCTTTCCTTAAAAAAACGAAACCGGGCAAACGCCCGGTTTTTTGTTGACACAATAAAAAATCGATATATAATCAATCTGGTAAACAAAAGAGTTTTTTTATGTCTAATGAATTTTTTGCCGAGCGAGATATTGAACCATTAACTTTATCATCAAATAAAGATATCTATGAAATTCAAAATTATATAAATAATACTATTGGCACTTATATCAACAGACATAAGAACGCATTGGTTAAATTATATGGTGAAAGAGATCGTTTAGCAAAGGAAAACGAAAACTTGAAAAGAACCGTAGAACAGATGAACAAAGATATAGAACGTCTTAAAAAAGAGTTAAAAGGCAAAGCAAACGCGCCGGTGTTTTTAACACGTTAATTATTAAAAGTTTATTATGACAAACAATAATATAGATAATATGTTAAAAAATCCAAAGTGTGTTGTGCTTTCGCTGACGCTTTTGACTATGCTTATTATTAAAACAATTCGAAAAATTCAACAAACAAGAAATAATAAAATACGATAGATTCCTGCCGTAAAAAATGATATAATTCCCATATTATGAATTTACTTGGGATCTTGGTCGCTTTTATCAGTCCAATGGCCCATGCGGTATCAAATATCTTTGATGCATATGTGTCCGGCACAGTATTCAAGCGTATTCCAACAACCATATTTTATGTAAATTTAACCAACATTCTGGGGATTATATGCCTGCCATTGTTTGGGTCAATTCATTCTTTGTCGCTGTCTGCGTGGTTGTTTGTGCTGTTATTGTCCATTATAAATGTTGGGTACCAGTTTCCGTATTTTGCTGCACTGAATAAAACAGACACATCTGTGGTGGCAGCCCTGTTCCAATTGGAAAAGGTCTTTATACCATTGTGGGCATTTTTGATTGTTGGCGAAGTTTTACATCCGGTTCAATATGCTGGCTTTGGTATCATAATCTTGTTTTCATTGCTGCTGAATATAAATCCAAAAGCAAATATAAAAATCAATGCTGGGTTTTGGCTGATGTGTCTGACGGCGATAATACTGTCGTTTGATGGTGCTTTTTACAAGGCATTACTGGGACATACCGATTGGGTGTCGGCGGCATTCTGGGTGGCGGTTATATCTTTTGTTGTCCAATTCATGATGATATTCTATCGTCCGGTGCGTACAGACATAGTTAAAAACTTTGGCAAATATCGCAAAAAGTTCGGTATGTTTTTGTTTGTGGAATTTTTTGACCAAATTGGTTCATTCAGCCCTATATTCGCATTGTCGTTGATCCCGGTTTTGGTGAATTCGGGAATTGAATCTGTTCAGCCGATTTTTGTTGCACTTTATGGTGTAATCTTGGCACGGTTTTTTGGCAAGCGATTCCACGAAGATATTTCACGCGGTGCAATGATTAAAAAGATAGTTTGTTTCGTTATGATTGGTGTCGGTGTGATGATGACATTGATATCATAGGTTATTTATAAATATAAATTTTGCAAAAACAGGCGCGACAATTTTTGCCTTTGTTCACGCAATATGGGCAATAGCCATGGTCGCGATAAAAAGATGTTCCCATATCGGCGAGCAATTCAAACGAACATTTGGCAAGCATTTTATATGAATTCACATCGCCGTTTTTTATTTCGCCCCATGCCTCGTAAACCACAGGATAATCGTGAATGGTTCCAAGGCAGCTCTGTAATAACATTGTGCCGATTCCTTGTCTTTGGTGGTCTTGACTAACCACAACATATAAAACATCACGATGTTTGCCCAGGTTAAGGCCATAATCATTGTCTTCTTTTATATCGCCGATGCCGCATAAACCAACAACCGTTCCCGTTTCATCGACTGCTACCTGATAATAATCAATCGTGTCGGTCAGCTCTGCAATGTTTCTGGCTGTAACATCGTTATTTGCGCTTTTTATAAGGTTGCAAGTTCCAAGATTTTGCGTGATAAGTTCCGCCATCTGGGGGATATGTGATTTGTCCGCTTTTATGATTTTGATATCGGTCTTATTCATTTTCACCTTGATTGTTGTTGCACATCATAGCATACAAAAAAATGATTTTGCAATCTTTTTGAAGTTATGATACAATTCCCATATATAACAAAGACTTTTTTTAATGAAATCTGTGATTGCTTTGATTTTTTTGTCTGTTTATACGATTTTACAATTTGTCGCTTATATGCCACAAATAATAAAAATTTTACGAACCAAATGCGCTGATGATTTAAGTATGCTAAGCTGGTTAACTTGGGTTTTAACTGACTTGTGTTATTTAGGATATATTTTGTTGGAAACACCGGAAATCGGAATTATATCTGTAACTGTGTTGGATTTGCTATTTATTATTACGGTTTACATTTTAACCGCATATTATCAAAAACATAACAAGAAATGTAAAAGATTGAAAAAACATAAACGTTAATGAAGAAACCGCCGTTTTGGCGTTTTTTTTATCTATCCACTTTTTGGGATACAATTCAAAATGCCCGTTTCTTATTTTTTTGTTCCCATATATATCCCCATATCTGCGGCAATATGTAATAGTATATCACCTGGTTCTACGTATGTGTTTGATGTCATCGCACCAATAATTTTCGGGTCTTTTTGTTGTTTTCCGGCCGCAAAGAATTCTGTTAAAGATACAGTTTTATATTCGCCGTTTTGAAGTGCGGTCATAACATAAGTTTCGCCCGATTCAATCGCATTTAATGCTGTTTCCGCAAAACCAGCCGCCAAAATTCTATCTGTTGCTACTGTATCGCCTGCCCTTTGGATATGTTCCGGAAATGCGGTTCGGTTTGCAATACCCGCCTGGGTTAATTTGCGCGATACCATGTCGGCAGGTTTGCCCGAATGCCCACGAATTGAAATCCCCTCGCTCACCATAATTATTCCATAGTCGCGCTTTGATTGTTTTATATGTTTAACCAATGCGTCAACATCAAATTTAACCTCTGGTATTAAGATAGCATCAGCTGCAACTGCAACACCCGCGTGCAAAGCCAATTTACCACAATCGCGTCCCATTGTTTGAACAACAAACCAACGATGATGGCTGCGTGCGGTCATAAGTAATTGGTCTGAGTATGAAACCAGTTGTTGCACAGCCGTATCAAAACCGACCGTTTTATCAGTCAACGGAACATCCATATCTATTGTTTTTGGAATACATACCAACTGTAAACCAGTATAAATTTCACGATAAAGGTGTGCCAATGATAGCGAGCCATTTCCACCAATCAAGACAAGCGCATCCAGATTCAAATCAGCCAAAGATTTTTTTAATCTTTTATTAAATGCCGCCAATTTACCATCGCGCGCCGAAGATTCAAAATTGGTTGAACCAGAATTGCCATTTCCCAATATGCTTCCCGCCAAATGCGACGAAGCAAATTGAAACGTTTCATTTGTTAATTGAATTGTTTTTGCCGGGGTTGCGTAAAGTCCATCTGTTCCGTCCATTATCCCCACAACCGACCATTTGCGGGCCATACTTCCATCAACAATACGCTGAATTACAGTGTTTAATCCAGAACAATCGCCCCCAGTCGTCATAATACCTATTTTTTTCATTGCCAATTTATTCTCCCTTAAAAAAGTCTTAGTCTTATTATACCACAATTCCATTGACAAATAAATATTTTTTGGAATACTTTTGTCAAAGACAAAGGAATAAAACATGGCAAATGCTAATATTGGAAAAACAAAACGATCCACAGATGATTTAATTGATGGCGCAATCGACAGACAACAATCTTGGCTTGATAATCGTCGTAAATTTACACGCAGTTTTTTGAAAAGATTTAACGTTTTTGAAAATCAAGAAAGCGAACCTAAAAAGACTGAAAAACATCAAAGGAACAAAAGAATATTGCGTTCTTATTGGTTGCCAATTTTGTGTGCTTTGATTGTTGTTGTTTTGGCTATGTTTGTTATCTTGTTCAAAATTAATGCGCCGGTCAAAGTTATTGCGCCTGCTGTCCCAGAACCAATTATTAAACCTGTGACGAAACAGCAAATTACAGGTCCTTCGTTTGATTTGGTAAGGATTGAAAAAAGCGGTAATATAATTGTTGCAGGTCGCAATGTGCGCGAATCTAATATTTCAATCGTTATGAACAAAAAAATTGTCGCAACGAAACATACTAATAAATCTGGCGAATTTGTTTACGCACCAAACGATGCTTTGAAACCTGGCAATTATGTTATTTCTTTGATTGATACAGACAAAAATCTAAAATCAGAAGATTCTGTATTTATATATATTTCAGAACACGGATATAAAAATTCTGTATCACTTTTGATGACTAAAAATGGCAGCAAAGTTATGCAGGCCCCAGAATTAATGGACGGTGATTTAATCGTATCAAAAATAGATTATTTAGATACAGGTCGTATGATTGTGACTGGACGCGCCTTGCCACGTCTTCGCGTATCACTTTCTTTGGATGATAAATATTTGGGTTTTGCGCGCGTGTCTGATTACAAAAATTTTGGGCTTGGCGCTGATATCGGCAAACTTGAAAGCGGTAAAGAATACAAATTAAATATTCGTTTGCACGACGGAGAAGGAACAACAATCGCAAACATAGAACACAATTTTGTTATGCCTGAAATGACTGGCGACGATAATACTTTCTATACAGTTCGTCGTGGCGATTGTTTGTGGATTATCGCACGTAATTTTTTGCGTCGCGGTGTTTTGTTCACTATGATTGCCGAACGCAATACTATCACAAACCCCGATTTGATTTATCCAGATCAATTATTACAAATCCCAACTAAATATTAAAAACCAAAGGGGATACCCATGAACGACAAAAGACAAAATTATCGCAGTTTTTATCATCCAAAAGAAGTAAAAAAACAGCAAAATATCGAAGAACTTTTGGCAATAATGACGTCGTTTTTATCCAAAAACAAATTAAAATCTGCAGATTGGATTATTGTGAACAGGTTGATTCAACAACTTGAAGCAAACAAAAACAACATGTCAGCAAAAGTATTTCGAGCGTTGAAAAACAGATTTGAAAATATCCAACAACAATACCAAAAATAAATTTATTTTACTGTGGACAATATAAATACAATATTGTAATATCTTGGCATATTGCGGGTGTGGTATAATGGTAGCACGAAAGCTTCCCAAGCTTTAGACGAGGGTTCGATTCCCTTCGCCCGCACCAAAATCGCCACGGTTTGCCCGCAGGCATTTATGCTGGGGGATTCTTTTCTCTTTTCAACTATAAACCCAACTTATCTAACATTTTGTTCATTGCTTCTGTAATTTGCCATGAACTTTGTTCGGTTAATTCTAATCTATAATCTGCTTGGGCACGACCCGCATAACCTTGAATATATCCTTCCGTTTTGCCTAAATCTGCCAATTGCGAACCCAAGATTCCTTTGTTTGGGGCAATCCGGTCAACTTTGTGTGCTTGTTCATGTGCCAATGTGCTTACCACATCTTTGAAACTCTTGTTTGGAAAGTGTCTACTGCTTAAGTACACATTGCCGTCTACTGACAAACCTTCTGTTCTTTCGCTTTTGCCAAATTCTGCGACCAAATCTTTAACGCCAAATTCAGTGTGTTTAATCCCAAGTTTATCATCGGCGATTTCAAATATTTCTTTACAAAGTTTTTCCTTTTCATCAACAGATAATTGATTCCACATTTTTGCACGGTTATAGATGTTCGGGTTGCTTGTAATAATATCTTCATATAACGACACGCGTTTTGACACAAAATTTGCTATCAGTTCATTTTTTGCAACTATATTCTTTCCATCAGTTTTGTAGATATCATCTATGAAATCAGATTGACTGCCAGAATGCAGGCCGGCTGTTTCGTCTATCTTATGTACACTATCAGACCTTTTTTCTAAAAATTCTTGATAATTAGTCTTTGCCCTGCCCGATATGCCTAATAATTCTGGATCTTTGTCAAAAGTATTCTTTAGGGCATGTTCATCATAATTACGCCCTTGTATATAAGCCAGAACATTATCAGTTTCTTCTTGTGTTAACATGCTGTTGCCGTCAACATGTTGATTAAATTCGTCGTATACAGATACAGAATTATTATCATGTAGTTCGCGTTTTAATTTTGATATCTCTGGATTCCACTTTGAATAAGATCCATCCATAGACAACTTGGCTTCAATCTTGGCGGCATCTTTCTGTGCTTCGTAAATCTTGTCTGCGTCCCTAAGTTGTCTTCTACTCCAAGATTCAAGTCCTGGGATTTTTGATTTGTCGTATATTCCTTTGGCCTCTGCCTCTTGTCTAAGTTTTGAATATGTGGCATATGCAAAAGAATTATCATCAGTGTCGTATTTTTTATGAAAATCGGACCATAAACTTCCGGCTTTTTTATTAGCATCATTAAGTTGACTTTGATACAAGTTTATATTTTTAGTGTTGTTATCAATATCTTTGGCGGCTTCTTTTGCTCTGTTCAAATCGTTATTGAAAACACCTTTGAAGTTTTCCATAGAATCTTCGTTTCCTGGGGCAAGTTTTTCAAATAACGCTTGCCATTCTTTTTCTTCTGCTTCATTTGTTTTGTTAACGGTTATTGGTGTTGTGCTACCATGTTTTCTTATAACCATGTTCCCTTTGCCGTCTTCAATAACTTCCAGTCCATTTTTGTTAAGGTCTTGTTTTAATATATTCCATTCGGTATCAGACAATGTGCTTTTCTTGATCACAAAAGTGCTTGGCTTTTTATTTGTGTCTTTTATATCATTGATAATCTCATCAAAATCACTTCGAACTTTCTTTTTTATTGTATTAATATCTGGTTTAACAGGATTCGCAGTACTTACAACGCTGACAGGTTTTGCAGTGGCAGGCGTATAAAGATTTCTTTTACCAAGTGTTCTTTGTGCTTTTTTCAAATCATCAGCATTGTCAAAGACAGCAATAACATATTTATTATTGCGTTCAAAAACAACCACTTGTTGACCAAAATCATTAGAAATGTTGCGTGCCCTGGCAAGAGCCATATCCACAACATCAAGTACTTGTTCATAATATTTTACACCAAGACTATTGTCTTTCGAGGCTGTGAATTTCCATTTGCCCAATTGTTTTTCTGTATTAGTGTTTGCCGTCTTACGAACTGGGGCAGCATTTGTGCGTTTTGGTGTATTATTTGGTGTTGATTTTGGTTGGTCCACTGGTTTTGCTTTTACCGGCTGCGGCACAGTAGATTTGGTCTGTGATTTTGTTATCATAAAATGTAATGTACCTTGTTCGCGTAGCTCTAAACCGTCTTTTGCCAAATCTTCCTTTAAAATCGCCCATTCTTCATCAGACAGCTCACTTCTGTCATACATATGATCCGGTGCTTTGCCATTTTTAATATCTTCAATAGTATCATTGCCAAGTTTTTGCCGTATTTGTGCTTCTTTGGTCGGCGGTGTTTCAGGCTTTGGTGTATGAACAGGTCGTTCCGTTGGTTTTGTTTTTACTGGCTGTGGCACAGTAGTTTCTTTGGTAGATTTTTTTACAACCCAAAATGAAGCAACATCATCTTCGGCATCGATAATATCAAAACCGTCTTTGTTTAAGTTTTCGCGTAAAATTTTCCATTCTTCATCAGATAATTTATTTTTCTTTAGATAAAATCTCACAGTGCTGCCATCATTCAAATATTCCAAATCAGCGTCAAAAGTAGGACTGGCTTTGTCTTTTAACGCCCCAATATCTTTTGGAGCATTAGTTGTTTTTGGTGCTTCTGGCTTTGGTGTTGGCGTTGTTTTGACTACTTCATCTGTTGCCGCAGTAGCAACCTTTTTACCCTGCTTTGTCATTGCAGCCACATCAGCCCCAACATCTTCAAGTTTAAGTATTTTCCAATCTACCCATTTTGCTTGTCTTGCTTTTGAAATGTTTAGTAAATTATGCTTTACTGCTTGTCGCATGCCAGCTGTCACCCCAGCGCCGATTAACGAAACAAAGGTAAGAACTGTGGCAGCCTTCTTAGTAATCAAAAGCGCGTTTTCTTGGGATGTTAACTTGGTACCATAATAAGTTTGAATTGATTTTTCTAAATCTGGATCGCGATCTTCACCAATATAGCCCGCAGCATTTCCTTTGTCTATAATTGCAGTAATTGTGTTTTCATCAAGCATTTTTATCAGTTTTTCTATTTGACGAGCAATCTGTTTATTTTGTGTTTCATTAAATTGCTTAGAACCTTCGATAACACGCGCAATATGTTTTTTCAAAACCGAATTAGCACAACTTGAACTGTTATTGCATTTTGCTGAATCAACTAAGAACTTTTCTGCCCAATCCGATATTTTATCTTCGGTCACTGCTTCTGTGACAAGCGCTGCCCCTTCTACTGCTGACAACGCCCATACAACAGGTCCACCGGCAATAGAACTTGCTAATGTCAAAGTCACGTTTGCTGCTGTAGAAGCAACTTTTTGGACACGATGTACAGATCTTGCGTCTTTTAATATGCACCCCAGTTCATCATCCCATTCTACGCCTTTGGTATTTGGTTCAAGTTTTTTAAATTTGGCAATAAAATCATCACAGGCTTTTTTGTCTGCCAATGTACAACTTTTTCCGGTGAATGTACCGCCTTCAATTTCACAATAGAAGCCTTGATAGCCTGCTGTGGATTTTTTGTTCCATCTGGCATCAAGTTTTTTGAACATAAAATCAATTGGTTTCCCATCATATTGACATGTTAATATGTCGCCAGTTTGCATGTTTAGTGGATATTTTTTCTGACACGCGATGCTTCCACCGCCTGATGTGACAGTTGGCGCAACAGTACCCAAAGATGCTTTGCTGGCCGAACTTCGGCATTCTGCCAATTTTTTTCTTGTTTCTTCGTATTGTTTTCTTGGACCGTTATAGTAATTTACATTATCAACAAAAGATGTTCCGCACACTAATGTTTTGAAAGCCGATTTCTTTTCAACAAAAATATAATTAAAAATAGCTTTGTATAAATCAGCATTAGCATTAACCTGAAATTCTTTGCCATAAAACCGACGAGGATCAATACCATTAACCGTACGCAAATCTTCTTTGGTTATTGCGTCTTGGAACACTGCCAAGGCGCCACTTTTTGCCACAGGATGTTCGTTTACAACACAATCTGTCCCATTCAAAGCAGCACTGCCACCAACATAAAAATTACGATCAATTGCTTTGGATATTTCGGCACACTGTTGGCTGGTTGCTTTTTTACACAACGATTTTCCTGATTTTAATCCCCACATTGAACACAACGCAGCATAAAATCCTGCATCACCATTATGCAATGAATTAAAAGCGAATTCATAATATGTATTTGATTTATCTGCGGGTGCACACTGCAACATAGGGGTGTTTGTAGTAGACGATGCCCCCATTGCATAAATGCTTGTAGAATTACTTCTTGTTGTGGTTGTTTTAACGCGTTCTTTATCCTTGCATTTGATTTTGTGGTTTAGTTTTCTTAGTACGTATTCTTTTGCCAAACCTTGTGCCTGTAATGGCGTCACATTAACACCATTAAAATCCCTGATACATTTACACGATATACCATTTGGCGGTGTAATACCATCACAACAATTATAATATTTTTGATTTTTTTCAGCTACTTGTTGTTTAACAACTTCTTTTTCATATTGCGTCGCATTACATAAAACCTTCCCTTTGACATTACCAAAATTCTTTATCGCACCAGTTACTTTACATCCATTGGCATATTTTTGTTTGCATGCTTTAAGATTTTCAGCCGACATATTTTTGTCATTACATATATCAGCGACCTTGGTTTTTGTTTCGCAGAATTTTAATGCCGCATTCTTTTCTTTATCTGGTTCCAAATTAGAAACATTGGTATATTCGCGTCTGGGACATTCTGGAAGTTGATCTTTGTCTATAACACATCTTCCGCCTTGCGAACGATAACCCTTGTTGCAAGAAGAAGCAGCACACGAACATGTTCCATCTGAACGTCGAAAAACTTCACCAGTTGCTATGTATACAGACGAACAAAAATCCCCTATTTTTGTTTCTTCATTAATTGATTTTAATCCGTTTGATAATTGCTTTCCGTTCTTATCGTAAACAGGCAAACAATATTCTGAATCGTCTTTTTTATCTAAGTTTTCTTCGGTTGCTGTTTCGTTATTTATAGTCTCTGTATCAAAATCAATTTCATCGCTTTCTGCTTCTGTTAACAAATCATTATCAAAATTAATATCCATTGCACGTGTTTGGGCTTCTGTGGGAAGTTCGTCAAAAGAAATTTCTTCATCCATATCTAATAATGTATCGTCAAATTCAATTGAATCGCCGATGCTTACACACCTACCATCTTTTTCAATTGGTGTATCAGATGAACAAGAACAATTACCTGTTTTAGAATCAAACACCTTTCCTTTTTCTGTACATTTGCATTGGTTCAATAAATTTTGTTGTTCGTTTATATCGGGAAACGTTGTATCTGGGACACTATCGGTATCATTTTCAATCAGGGATGCATTTGAAATTTCAAAAACATAATCGGCAAAAAGTTCCTGACATTCTTTGGAAGATTGTTTGATAATCGCGACCTGGTTTTTATGTTGTCTAAGTTCATTATTATATTTTTGAACGGCTTTTTTATTTTCATCAATAGCTTGATTTAATTGTTGTGAAATTTGTTTTTGTTCTTCGGTCGCATCAGTCATCTGTTTGTCATATTCACGATTTATTTCTTTGCTGCGTTCTTTCGGAGCGTCTTTGTTAAGGGCAATATTTCCAGCAACACCACCAATCACACCTGCCCCGGCAGCGATTGCGCCGCCTGTAATACGATTTTGTGCCGATTTTTGGTCTGCTTTGATTTGTTGTTTATCTTGCTCGTTATCTAACATTTGCGCACGATAAAGCGAAGCAAACACACCGTCTGTTATTCCAATAAATTCATCGTCATAAAGTCCCAGGTCTGCTTTGTCTAAAATTTCTTGGGCTTCCAAACCAGGGGACATGTTTAGCGACTGTTTTCTTTCTTTTAAATCAGCAGCCAAAGAAAAGTATTCATTGCGTAATTTGGTCATTTGAGAATCATTTCCACCAGGCAATTCAATTAACTCACTACCAGCTTTGACCGATTTGTTGTTCCCATATTTACAATAAAATGTTGAAAGGTATGCCGTCATATCTGCCAAAGATTCTTTATCCGCCTTTTGTTCGGCCAATCCCCGCATCAATTCCATACTGCCCAAGCCTGTTGCCGCAGTTGTTGTTGCTGTCAAAGTTCGATTTTCTATTCTTTGTTCGTTCTCTTTCATTGCGGCGGCATTATCTTCCAAAGCCGAAATACGTTCTTCATTAATACCCGATATTTTGTCTTGGACAGTCTGTAATTGTTGATAAAGTTCGGCTATTTTGGGATTAGTGTTTTCAGTGATGTCAATATTAGGCAAATTGTCCGCCACACCAGATAAAGGCAAACACAACAAACAAAACATAAAAACTTTGAAAACCCTACATAGCATCATAGGAGTTATATACTAAAAACCAACAATTAAATCAATATGTTTTTTTCACCAAGTTCAAGACACAAAAAAGCACTAAAAACAAAGACTTTGTAATCATAACATTTGTATTACAGCACATATACAATAATCGTTCCATTAAAATGCAATAATTTGATTGGGGACATCATTGTTCAAATGGGGCATATATGCCCTTGACAGATGAGAATTTGTAGGGCAGTATGGGAACAGAATCGCAAAAGTTAAAGGATGTGAAGTGACCGACAGTGAAATAAAAAAGATATTAAAAGATATCTTGGTTCTTACAAATTCTATGGATCCTGAACATTTGAACAGATTATTAAAGGTGTTGTTAATCAACACACAGGAAAATTTTGAAGTTTCTTGTCCGGACAATCCACAAAAACTTCGCAAGGCAACCAAAAAGATGATTGCCAGAAGATTAAATAAAAGACATGTGATTAAATCTTTTAATCATAAACAAATGAAAGAAATCTATACAATTATGGGCGATTATGGTCGGTTTCCTGTATGTAAAATATGCGGACGCCCGATTAATATAAACACTGAAATTTCCAAGAATTCAACAATGGCACATGCGCACCAAGAATTTTCTTGGGATCATATTTATCCAAAATCTTTGGGTGGTTCTGATGATTTAATAAATCTGCAAACTACTCACAAATTATGTAATAATCGCAAGGCTGACAAAATATTGGGTAAAGATCATTATGTTGTCAATATCAAGGTTGATGTGATTCCTGTGGGACGTATGCACATCAAACGTAAGAAAAAAGTCGATATTAATATACAATTAAGAAAGCAAGATTCTTGGTGTCATAAACACAAAGATAATGGTCAAGCCAGGTAAAATCAAATAAATATTTGACTTTCCGTGTTTTCCGTTGCATAATTATTCCGCAAATCCCAAAGATTGCCATTATTAACACCCCTGTGTACGGTATGTACAAGGAACATCAACCGGCGAGTTTTCGCTCTTGATGACGGTTTTCTTTGTGGGTTAAAAAGATAATCGCCCCCTTGGGCGGTAAAGCCAAAAAAAGGAGTAAAATATGGCAACAGTTATTAGATTGGCGCGCTATGGCGCAAAAAAACGTCCTTATTATCACGTGGTCGTCACAGATTCCAGAAATGCACGTAATTCCGGCGCTATTTTGGAAACAGTTGGTAAATACAACCCAATGTTGGCACGCGACGATGCCAAACGTGTTGTTTTGAACACTGAAAAAATCAAAGCTTGGTTGGCCAAAGGTGCACGTGCCTCTGACCGTGTTTATAAATTCTTGGCAAACGCCGGCTTGGTTGCTGCTAAACCAATTCCAAACCAAACAAAAAAGAATCAACCATCTGAAAAAACACAGATGAAAGCAAAAGACAAAGCTGAAAAATTGGCAAAGATAGCAGAAGAAAAAGCTGCTGCCGAAGCCGCCGCCAAGGCTGCAGCCGAAGCACCTGCTGAAACACCAGCCGAAGAAACAGCAACAGAAAGCACTGCGGAATAATCTGATATGAAAAACGCAACTGTATGTCCATATGACGGGGATTTTTGCGACAAAAAGCAAGAACGGTTAAACGAATGGAAAGACCGTAATTTACGGCTTTCCAACCCCGTTGATTCAATTCCAGTATGTCCTAATATGTTTGACGATTGCCCTGATGATTTTACAAAATGTCAAAGATACAAAAGATATACTTTTATTGTTAATAAAGTCATGGATATGGCAAAGCAAGACAAAATCAAATGATTTCCAACAACAAAATCTTGGTTGGCAAAATCGTAGCATTCCAAGGTGTGCGCGGCGACGTTCGTGTTCAAACATATACCGCAGCACCAACCGATTTTCGTGATTTAAAAATAATCAGCGACAAATTTGCACCAGATGATTTTCGATTTATTCGCGCCCTGCCAAACAGCAATGTGATAATCGCACATATCAACGGCTTTGAAGACAGAACATCAGCAGAGGTTTTACGCGGCACTGAATTATTCATTGACCGTGATACTTTACCATCAACAAAAGAAGGTGAATATTATCAATCTGATTTAATTGGTTTTGATGTATTTCAAGATGGCAAAAAAATTGGCACAGTTGATGGTTTCCAAAATTTTGGTGCCGGCGATATTATTGAACTAAGTAATGGCGAAATGGTATCTTTTATCGGTGCGAACGTTGATTTTGAAAACAAAACCATAATTGTAAAATTTTAATTTAACGGAGTTTTGAATATGATTACTGAATATGTTGTCCCTGTGATAAGAACTGTATGTCCAAAAGGGATGGATGAAAACAATTGTCGTTTACGCAAATATTTAAAAAACGAACAAAAAATTTTTGACATTTCTCAAAACGAATCTTATTTAGTTCCAAACACAAGTGATGCACAAAGTTTGGTATGGACTTTTATCAGAATGCAAAGCATTTGCGCACAGTGCAAGGCCGATAACAACCAAAAAATGAAATAAAGACTGATTTTATGCTGTCAAACACGCGTATTGAAAAAATCATAAAGGCAAACGACGAAGAATCATCACGTGTGCCGTGGCTTGGGGGACACATACTGCAAGAATGCGTATGCAGCCAAGAAATATCGGTTTGCCCCGTTATAAAACTTTTAGAAGACAAGGGCTATAAACACGACCCCATATGTTCCAGAAAATATGTGTTGCCAGATATGGAATATCAATATATAAACTTTGATATACCAAATCTTTCGTCAACATGGCTTCGCAATGATATCTTCTATGCGGTAAAAAATTGCAAATACCAACAACAATGCAAACAAAAATAACAAAAGGAGAACAATATGCATACAATATTTACAACATATTTAATCAATCAAGAATGTCCAAAGGGTATGACAGAAAAAAATTGCCCATTACGTAAATACATCAAAGAGTCTGGTCTGTTCAACATCGGTCAAAATGAAACATTGTTGGAACCGACCAAGGAACTTTACAGATTGGCACGCGCAGAATATGTAAACGCCATCGAAGAAATGAATTACATTTGTCGTAATTGCGTAGAAGGCAAAAGCAAATAACAAGGATTAAAATTATGAGTGAAATAAAAACCTTTTTGGTTAACAAAGAAAAAACACTTTGTACATATTGTGACGCCCTGTTGGAAGATTGTCCAATAATGAATTATTTTTCAGAAAACAATTTCGCACACGATTATAATTATCGTTCCAGAATGCGTGAACGCAAGAAATTGCCCGCGATTGACATTTCTGTTTCTGTACGCAGGGCAAAAAACGTTCCCTCAATCATAAACGATATATGTAACAATTGTTATCAAAAGTAAAAAAAAAACAAGCAATCAAAAGGCTCTATTATGCATCTGCAAATTCATTTGAATTTAATAACCAGAAAGAATCAATGTCCACCAAAAACACTTGTGTCTTCTTGTCCGGTGTGCAAATATCTGGATAACACGTTCAGCAACTTTAATGTGGTATATGATGCGGTTGTAAACATGGACCAAGTCCCAGAAGTTTTTGAACGTCTGCGCAAGATTCAAGAAATTTGTTTAGAATGTCAAAAGAACAATCAAAAGACAAAATAAAAAAAGAAAATGGTTTATGTTAAACAAACAAATGTCTTTTTACGATGTTGGCGGTAGCATGATGCATAGTGTACTTTGTGATTGCGATCCACATGATTGCCCTTACGTTCAATACGCAAAACAGAAAGGCTATAATCATTGTTGGTATCAAGAAACAGGTCGCTATACAAATGTTCATATTGGCTATTGGTTTTATCCTTCATATAAGTTACCGAATCCAAAGGTGTTTTGTTTAACATGTATAAATAACAACGAAAGATAACCCAGGACAAAACATGCAACGTGCGTTTTACATTGATAATCAATATGTGGACTGTTGTCGGGAATGCTATTTTGATGCACCACATTGTTATGCATTAAATGGATTGGAATATCACGCACAATATGACCGCAAAACAGATTGTGATAATGTGTATATTCGTAACACTCAAATCAATGCGGATGATTTCAAAAAAACATTATACAAAAAAGATACATGCGATCCAAAAAAACAACACCCGTACATACATTCGATTATCATAGATTTTCCGCGTGGCAACAGAGCATGCTGTCAACAAAGTATTCGTAACAGCACAGAAAACGAATTATGTGGTTGTGTAATAATCGATATGATGGATAAAAACAAACTGCCGTATCGCATAGAAAAACAATTTGGATTGGTTGATCATGTCGATGTCAAAGAATTAAACAAAAAACTTTTTGATGAAAAATGTTGGTTGTTTGAACCGTTATACATACGCGGTATGTGCATGGGCTGCAAATGGCACCCAAAGTGCACGAACGGGGAACTTGCTAAATATTTTCCAGACAAAGATGTTTGCAAACCATATATTCAAGAGCAAGATTGTCCATATCGTAAAATGATAAAAGATGGGTACACGCCGTATGAAGCACACGTAAGATGTCTGGCATGCAGCGAGGCAATAAAATGGCAACTTAAATTTAGGGATAAAGTATATGCACTTTAATATATTGACCATTTTTCCAGAAATGTTTCCAGGAACGCTTTCCGGTGGAGTTGTTGGTCGCGCCTTGGAACGTGGCATTTGGTCATATGACACTATCAATATTCGCGACTTTGCTATTAATAATTATGGCAGTGTTGATGATGAACAATTTGGTGGTGGGGCTGGTATGGTTATGCGCCCTGACGTGCTTGGAAATGCAATAGATTCTGTTAAAAACAAGGGCAAAATCATATTCTTTTCCCCGCGCGGGCGGCAATTAAACCAAAAGTTGGTACACGAATTTGCCAAATATGACACAATTACCCTGCTCTGCGGTCGGTATGAAGGTATTGATCAACGTGTTATTGATGAATACGATATCGAAGAAATTTCTATCGGCGATTATGTCTTATCTGGGGGCGAATTGGCTGCGCAAGTTTTTGTTGACAGTTGCGTTCGCGTGTTAGATAATGTGCTGGGTGGTGGAACAGAATCTACCCAAAATGAAAGTTTTGAAATCGGCGGGCTTGAATGGCCATTATATACCCGTCCGTCAGTATGGCGTGGACACAAAGTCCCAGAAGTCCTGCTGTCCGGTCACCATGGCAATATCGATCGGTGGAGGAAACAACAATCGGACGAAATAACAAAAGAACGTCGTCCGGACTTAATAAAGGAAAAGTAAAAATGAGCATTATTAAAAAAATCGAACAAGAACAAGTTGCAAAATTAAAAAACAACAAAGTTATTCCTGAATTCAAAGCCGGGGATACTGTCAAAGTTCATGTAAAAATTAAAGATGGCGATAAATTCCGTATTCAAATTTTTGAAGGCGTTGTTATCGCACGCGATGGCGGAAATGGCAACAATGCTTCCTTTACTGTACGCCGTGAATCTTATGGCGTCGGTGTGGAACGCAAATTCCCATTGTACACACCAGCAATTGAAAAAATTGAAAAAGTGCGTGTTGGTAAAGTTCGCCGTTCAAAATTGTTCTTTTTGCGTGCTTTGTCTGGCAAAAAGGCAAGAATCGTTGAAGATTTGTCTGCCAACGCAAAAAAGTCTGCTGAATAATATTCAACATTACTTTAATTTACACAGTCCCGCAAATGCGGGGCTGTGTTTTTTATATTGAAAAATTATATTTATAAAATTGACTTAGATAAAATATCGCGATACTATATAAACTATGAAGAAAAAAAATTTATTATACCCTATTCTTTTTGGCGTCCTTGCGGCTTTCTTAATTCCGCAAAGCGGCGATGCTTATATTGAAAAAAATGTCGCTACGGTTCGCATTATGAACAAGGCGGCAGGAAAAACAAATCTTGCCACAATAAGGGTTAATCATCCTGTTCAATATGACGGTTTAACCATAAATGTCAGGAATTGTAAACAAAGCGACCCTTTTGATGCGGCTAACTTTTTTGCTTTTATGGAAATATACACAAAAACAGACGGTCGTATTTTCAGTGGTTGGATGAATCGTAATGAACCAGGCCTTAATCCATTACAAGATGATACTTATGATGTTTGGCTTGAAAAGTGTGAGTAAGCAAAATGACACGCAAAACAAAAATTCAACAAATAAAATTATTCATTAAAATATCTATTGTTGTTTGTGTACTGTTTATATTTGTTGTGCTTGGATTCTTTGTAAAACCAATACGGACATTTGAAAAATCCAATATGAAAAAGTGGTTAACTTTATCAGAACAAGAACGCATAACAACCGTACAGCGCGTTGTGCCAAATGCCGAAAATCAAGATTTGTTGATAAACTGTATTACAAAGATTGCCAAACTACCTGATTCAAACGAAATGATTATTCATGATGCAACTGTGTTATGCTATAACGGCATTAAACTTAGTTCAAATCAAGATGAAAAAGAAGAACAATGAACACAGAAAAATTAATTATTACTGATATGGGCGGCGACACACACAAAGACAGTTCTAAAAAATCTGTTTTGTGTTTGGGTATTGAATCTTCTTGCGACGAAACAAGCGCGGCGATTGTTGACGACAATAAAAATATTTTATCGCATATTATTTATTCGCAAATTCCAGAACACCAACAATACGGTGGTGTTGTTCCAGAATTGGCCGCACGCGCACACATATTGGCAATTGATGAGGTTATAAAACTAACTCTTGAACGCGCTGGCAAAACAATCCAAGACATCGATGTTATTGCGGCAACCGCGGGCCCAGGCCTTATCGGCGGTGTGCTTGTTGGATGGATGGCGGCCACAGGTATCAGCAACGCAACAAAAAAACCATTAATAGCGGTCAATCATTTGGAAGGACACGCGCTTGTGCCGCGACTTAAAGCAACTTCGGCAAGTGATTCTGCGACAAATATCGATGTAGAATTCCCATACCTTTTAATGCTTGCATCTGGTGGACATTGCCAAATTTTATTGGTGCGCGGTGTTGGAAATTATGAATTAATTGGACAAACACTTGATGACAGTGCTGGCGAAGCTTTTGATAAAATCGCAAAAATGTTGGGGCTTGGGTATCCTGGCGGCCCAATAGTTGATATACGCGCACAAATGGGCGACAGCAAAAGATTTCATTTTCCACGTCCATTATGCGACAAACCTGGTTGCGATTTTTCTTTTTCAGGTATAAAAACAGCGGCACGTATGATGCTTGACAAAGTGCAACCAACAGAAATCGACGATAAATTTATAAATGATTTTTGTGCGTCGTTTCAATCGGCTGTGGTTGATTGTATAATAAACAGATTAAGCAATGCTGTGCGCGATAAACGCGTTGTGTCCGCTATGCCACAAACTTTGGTTGTCGCTGGTGGCGTTGCAAAAAATAGCGCAATACGCAGTGCTATGGAAAAACTTGCCAACGAATACGGGATGCAATTTGCTGCCCCACCTTTAAGTTTATGTACAGATAACGGCGCAATGATTGCCTGGGCTGGCCTTGAAAATTATAAAATTGGAAAAATCGTAAAAGAACCTGTTGCGCCCCGCCCCAGATGGCCATTGACCGAATTATAAAAAATTGGTATAATCAACTTCATGAAAAACTATGCACAAAGATATGAAGAATTTACAGCGGCCACGATAAAACTTGCCGAACAGATTCATAATGCTAATCGCAATAAAGTTTTGAATATAAAATATACTTTGCCGGAAATAACCTTGGCTTTGCGCAATATTTATAAAAATCCAGAATATCACACACGATTTGTATCAAGCAAAATGTCTGACAACAAATGGTCTTCGGGATTTTGCGCATTGGCAAGCGTTATCGTATATAATATGTATGGTGGCGATGACGTTTGGAATTTTATGGCGATACGACCGGGCGTATGGGAACGCAGTCCTGTTATCTTTTTACAAGACAAGGTCACTGGTATAAACTTTGGCACAACCGGCGAACATTTTTATCCTGACATAGTACCATATGAACTTGGGACACCTTTGGATATTAATAAGGCGCGTCGTATTCCACATCAAGACGAATTCAAACAAGTTCTTATGTCTGAATTGGCAAGGTTATAACCCAGGGACTTATAAGATGCTACCAAAACCAGAAGCTTTTGTAAAACCAGATACTGTATTCAGTGTAAGTGACGCCGCAACTTTATTGAAAAAAGTTGTTGAAACAGCTTTTCCAGAAATCCGTATTCGTGGTGAATTGTCGGGAATTACACGTGCTACTTCTGGACATTTATATATGACAATCAAAGACGCAAATGCGGCAATAAACGCGATTATTTGGCGCGGAACACCAGTTAATTTCAAACTTGAAGAAGGGACAGAGGTTATTATAACTGGGCGTTTCACAACCTATCCTGCGCGCAGCAATTACCAAGTCATAATCAGCTCTATTGAATTGGCCGGTGTTGGCGCAATTTTGAAAATGTTAGAAATGCGCAAACAAAAATTGGCAGCCGAAGGATTATTTGACCAGGCGCATAAAAAGCCACTTCCACGTTTTCCACAAACTATCGGCGTTGTGACAAGTCCAACCGGTGCCGCTTTCCAAGATATCCAAAACAGATTGCGCGAAAGATTCCCTGTGCGCGTATTACTTTATCCTGCGACTGTGCAGGGAACTACTGCCGCCGCCGAAGTGGCCGCCGGTATTGCGTACTTTAATCGTATGAATAATGTTGATGTTATTATTGTTGCGCGTGGTGGTGGCGCATTGGAAGATTTATTGCCTTTTTCCGAAGAAGTTGTTGTTCGTGTCGCCGCCGCAAGCCACATACCACTTATTTCAGGCGTTGGACACGAACCTGATTGGATGCTGATTGACTTTGCCGCCGATGTGCGCGCACCAACACCAACAGGTGCGGCAGAAATGGTTGTTCCAACAAAACTTTCTTTGATTCAAGAACTTGATAATCTATCACACCGATTGAACAAGGCTTTTATAACACACATAACTCAACTTAAACGCAATGTTGTTAATGTGAATATAAAAAACCCAAAGCAATTATTAATGGAACATTCCCAAAGAATTGATGATTTAATGCGAACCATGTCTATAATTATCGAAAACAAAATCAATATGGCCCATCAAAGAATCGCGCTTGTATCACGCTTTCCAATGATTATGGAAAATCGGTTTAATATATTAAACCAATCTTTGGTTCATACCGGACAAATGTTGAAATCTTTGTCTTATAAAAATGTTTTGGCACGCGGGTTTGCTATTGTGCGCGACAAAGATAATAATATCATCAGCAGCGCCGCCGCCACCCCCAACAGCATCGAATTCAACGACGGTGTGTTAAAACTTAATAATTAAAAAAACGCCCGGGCTGGGCGTTTTTTTTTACTTTTGTTTGTCCGCTATCTGTGTAGCTATTTGATATACAGAATCTGCTGCATCAATATATTCCTGACTTAACTTTCTGTATTCGTTTAATGTTTTTGTTGTTTGTTTGATATTCTTGTCCAAAGCCCTGGATCGTGGGAAACGTGCGATCGCCCCTTCTCTTTTCAATCTTTCCACTGCTTTGATATTAACACCGCCGTCGGCATTTGTACTGGCTGTCAAAGTATAATATTCGATATCTTCTACACCACGTTTTGGATTTACAACTGCTTCTTCAACTTCGAAATCAGAGTCATCCAATATAGTATCTGTTTTCACAATCTTGCCATTCGGGAAAGTTTTAACAACAATCCATTTTCCATCTGCGATTTTATTAAGTTTGTACATAGCATCAAAATCACCAAAGAATTTAATTCTTTCGTCAGGCGCATAGACATTGACAATACGATATTTAACGCGCGTACCACCAACACACCAATTCAAATTAGCGTAATCAATGCATGGTGTATCATCAACTTCGTCAAAAACCATTTCGTCTATGGTTTTTGTACCACCTGGGATATATTTCGCATATTTGGCTTCTATGGACTTACGCACTTTAGTGTTTTCTTGACACATATCCACCAATAAAATATTGCGAATTATCTTTTTAATTTCGTTTTTGCGATAGTTAGAATAACCATTTAATTTATCACCATCTACAAAACTTTCTATGTTATCGATTATATACCAATTTCCAGCATCTTTGGCCAAAAAGCAGTTGCTTTCAATGATATCATTTCTAACAGCGACCATCATTTCATCGTCGTACTTTATATGATATTCATTCAAAACACCACAAACCTTGGCCACACAAGAATCAACAATCGGCGCGATTGACTTTTTAACTTCACTATCTATCGCAAAGCCGACAGAATTCTGCCACTCCATTTTCGCAACAGAATCCGTCAATTCCATAACTTTGTACGCATAAGGGTTGATTGTTGGCATACCCTTAGCATTTAATATGGAATCATAGACCTGAGTTATGCGATTATATTTGACACAAACAGGATTGCTTTCGGCGTCTTTACCATTATTTTCTTTGTGCTGACACGCAGTCCCACCAAGCAGCATAGAAGCACCCAAAGCCAAAATTTTAAATTTTTTACTTAACATAACAAACTCTCTTTTTTGGTTTAACTTATACTATAAGTATAGACAAATTTATTCGATTGTCAATATATTAATTAAAAAAACAAGAAATTATTATTTAATCAAAGTTTTTGCCACAGCAATCGATTCTGGGGTAATTTGAGCACCGCTTACTATGCGCGCAATTTCATTTATTCTGTCATCGCCGGCAATTTCATTCACTGTCGTTACAGTTTTGTCGTTTTCACTGTGTTTGGAAATCTTAAAGTGCTTATCAGCAAAGCCCGCAACCTGAGCAGAATGAGTAATCACCAACAACTGCTCATTTTTCGCCAATTTATTCAATCTTTCACCCACCGCCGAAGCCGTTGCCCCGCTGATTCCAGTATCTAATTCATCAAAAACAATTGTCTTTTTATTGTTTGGATTATTAAGAGCGACACGCAACGCCAACATAAAGCGTGATAATTCGCCCCCAGACACGATTTTATTCAATGGTGCAAAAGGTGTACCTGGATTTGTTTTTATCATAAACACAATCGCATCTTTTCCATTTTGTGATGGTTCTGTTTCTTGAATATCAACCATAAAGTCTGCCGACCCCAATTTCAAATCAGGCAACTCGCACAATATTTGTTTACGCAAAGCATTCGCGGCATTTTTACGCAAAATACTTAATTTATCCGCATACCCATTAAATACTTTTGTGAATTTTTCCACATCTGTTTTACAACGCTTTAATTCAGCATCGCTGTTATCTATGGCATTTAATTGCGATTCCATTTGCGAAAGTTTTTCAGATAATTCATCCACACTACATCTATGCTTACGCGCAGCCGCACGCAAAGCAAACAATCTTTCTTCTACCGAATCAATATCGTCAACATCTGTATTTTCAGGATGAATTTGTTCGCCAATTTCTGCCACGGCCGACGCCGCATCATACAACCTGTCAATTTGTTCGCTATATGGATTTGGATCTGTTTTTATACGTTCCAAAATATGCGCAACCGAACAAATTTGTTCATCCAAAGAATTACCATTGTTTTTCAAAACTTGAATCGCATCAGTTAAAATCCCAGCGTTTTTTTCAGCATCCATCATCGCAGCACGACGATTCGCCAAATCTTCTTCTTCGCCAATTTGCGGTTTTAACTTTTGTAATTCGCCAATATTATGTTCTAAAAAATCACGTTCGCTTTCAGCCTTGTCCAAAAGTTCCTGTAATTGCTTCAAACACTTTTGCGATTCATATAAATCGGCATATGCTTTTTTTGTTTGCTGAAAAACCATATCAAATTCTGGATTATTCAAAACAGCATAATCATTCAAAGAAACCATATGAGTCGCCGTATCCAACAAAGAATGGTTTTCAAATTGACCATGAATTTCAACAATCTCATCCCCAACCTGTTTCAATATTTTGACCGATACAGGAATATCATTAATCCACGCCCTGCTTTTTCCATCCTTTGACAAAGTGCGACGCAAAATTAATCCATCTTGAAAATCAATACCATTTTCAACCAACAAAGTTTTTACACTATCATTAACAAAATCAAATTCGGCCACAACAGACGCCATATCACAACCATTACGAATTAAACCAGTATCAGATCGCGCCCCCAAAGCCAACGAAAGTGCATCAAGCAAGATACTTTTACCAGCACCTGTTTCACCAGTCATAATATTAAGACCGTTTCCGAATTGTAAATTCAGTTTTTCAATTAAAACTATGTTTGAAATATACAGACTAATTAACATACGGCGATTATAGCCCAAAACAAAATATTATCAACCAATAATTTTATCTGTACTCCAATCACAAAGCCATAAAATATAGCCTTTTATCACATAATCAGGATACACAGATTTTAATAGGGTCGCATATTCATTTAATTGCTTTTTATATTTTTCAACAAATTCTGTTTTGTTCAAATCCGTCTTGTAATCAACAAACCAAACAGTTTTTGTATCATGATTCAACAACAGCCTGTCTATGCGACGACTGACAAAAACACCATTTATTCTGCCAGCAATTGGCACTTCGGTTTTGGCGTTTTTACCAAAAAACAGCATTAATTCGGGTTTAGATTTTATGATTTTAACAATATCGCCATCACCAGCATCACCAACAGTATCATCAACAACCACACGTTGTAATATCGCATGCATTTTTGTTCCGGCTTTGGTTGCAAATTCTTTACTCTTTGCACCAGTCAAAAAATTGTCCAAGGTCTGTGTCATTTGTAATCCTGATTGTATCATCGTTAATAAACAAATCCTTTGCCAAAGAAAAAACATTCCACAACTGTTTATGCCAAACCATTTCTGGCGCACGATCCATATCACACCCATAAATATACAATTCATCACGCGGCCGCGTCATTGCAACATAAAGCAACCTGTAATATTCCGCGATATCATCTTGCCTATTTTTATCAATAATCGGCGTCAAAGCAGCAGAATCGCCGGTTTTCCAAAGCCACACATCATACTTTTCGTTTTCGTGCAAATGATTAATATTTAATATTTGATTTGGTTTTGGAAACGTCAAAGTATCTATTAAAAATACTATTTTAGAATCCAGCCCTTTACTGCCATGAACCGTCATTATACGAACACCAGTCGAAGCATCCATATCGCGTTTAATTTCACTGTCGCCCGTAATAAACCATTTCAAAAAATGATAAAGCGTACCAGGTTGTGTTCTTTCATAAGCCAAACACATTGTCAAAAATTCTTCCAACGGGTCAACAACATGCTTCCCAAGTGCCGATATAATTTTTTGCCTGTTGTTATTCTTGTTCAAAACATATGTAAAAAACGCATATGGTGCCAAAGTTTTTGATTTGTTTATCACATCAATTAAATCTTCATAAACATCAGGCATATGCACACGCAAAACATCAAAAACAGTCGAATTTTTATCAACATTTTTGATTTTACACAAATCAAAAATATCAACTTCTTTCAATTTGTAAAACGGACTTTTTAATAAACAACACAAACTATAATCGTCACCCGTATTCAAACAAAATCTTATCATATAAAGTAAATCTTTTATCGCAGAAAATTCAGGTAATTTTATTCTGTCATTGCCTGCAATATCTACACCACGTTTTTTTAAAGCCACCGACAACAAATCCACAAAAGCACCACGCTTTTGAACAAGCACCATTATATCTTTTGGCTTAACACCATGATTTTTTACTAAATCTTCTATTTTATCGGCCAACACATTAACGTAAAGTTTGTTTTTTGTCGCCCCCGTTTCTTCACATTTAAATGCGTCATGAATCTCAACAAGCCCACTATCTTCTTTGCGATAGCATTTGTGTTTATTATTATAAAAGCCGGTTTCATTAACAATATACGGACAACCAAAAAAGCAATCAACCGTATTTAATATTGGTTTTGTAGATCGAAAACTTTGATCCAAAGACACTTCCCTAATCGTTCTGTAATTATGTTTTATTTGATCTGCTATGGCCTGACGACTTGACGCAAAAGCCTTTGGATCTGCGTTTTGAAAACCATATATAGACTGTTTTGTGTCGCCCACAACGAACAAAGAGCGATTATGTTTTGCGTCACCTTCTGTAAAAAAATCACCTGCCAACATACGCAAAATATTCCACTGTTGGGGACTTGTATCCTGGGCCTCGTCCACCAAAATATGCGACAAAGAAACATCCAGTTGCGACAATACCCAACCCATCGCATCAGGTTTAGAAAACAACTTTTGCGTATATAAAATCAAGTCTTCAAAATCAAGTAAATTATGTTCTTGCTTTATCGAACGATAAGCATTCGCAAAATCCATAGACAAATCGAACAAAGCAACAGTATTTTTGAAAATTTGTTCGTTTAATAAATATTGTTGAATATCATACACCCTTGACGCTTCTGTAAAAAACAATTCGTCCTTTTGAAACTTTTTATCTATGCCGTTTTGTTTGGTTAAATACAAATCTTTGTATTTTTGAAAATCCATCGTTTTATCAATGTATTGTTGTGTAATATTAATAATATTTTGTATGTATTGTGCCGGCTTTTTTGATGATTTTTCGATTTTCCGTGCATGGTTAATTATCTTTATTAAATAATCTGGTTTTATGGACATATTTATATCGTTTTCAAGGTTTAATATTTTCCTTGCAGTTTCAATAAAGTACTTACGATATTCATCCATGTTATCAACCTGAAAAAACGAACGATAATGCCCCAACAATAATTCGCGTAAATCATTAAGAAAGTATTCTGATTTAATTTCGATGATTCTATAAAAAGCATTTATTGTGTTTTGAATGTTCGAAACACCATCCACAGAGTTTTTTATTATACGATTAAACGCCCTGTCCAACAAAATAGTTTGTGCAGAACCTGACACAAGCGACCAAGATGGCGAAATTCCGGCCTCTAACGGAAAACGATGTAAAATTTCTTCACAAAAACCATGTATGGTTTTTATCTTTAACATATCAGGATTATCAATATAAGCATAAAACACCTTGCGTGCAAAGGCCAGATCTTGTGCAGTTGGTACATTGCCCTCTATGACAGTTTCTAACAATTCTGTCAGTTTTTTATCGTCTGCCATGGCCCAATCGCGTAAACCTTGTAAAATACGATTGCGCATTTCGCCCGCCGCAGCATTAGTATATGTCAAACACAATATTCCAGACGGTTTATTTTCATTATATTGACCATCCCTGAACAAAATCCGCAAAAGACGATGCACCAAAACCTTGGTCTTGCCAGTACCAGCATTGGCCTGAACCCATATGTTTTCCGCTGGATTCGAAGCCACAAGTTGTTCGTTAGAAAAAACTTCTTTTGCTTTCATTTATACTCTTGCTTTCTTGGAATTATTTTAGTATATATTCCCCTAGAGTTCAAGGAAGTTATTTTTTTAGGAGAAAGGAATCATGAATCAAGTATTGGCGATTATCGCATTGTCTTTGGGTGGGCTGTTATTTATTAATTTGATTTGCTTGTTTTTTATTTCCCGCAAATCTCAACGTGTTATGCAATCTTTATTAGAAATAATGACAAACCCAGAAAGTGCAAAAGTACAAGACGCAACCCGTGTTTTACAAACTATATTAAAAGACGAAATCACCAAAATTGACGACAACTTTAAATCTATGGCAACCGCATTACAAGGTCAAATCAACCACACAGAAGAAATCAAAAGAAACCTTAGCGAACAAAACGACATATTAATTAATACAGCGGACGATGCTGTCAAAAAAATCGCTACAATGTCACAAAGGCTTGATAATACTGTTGATGGTTTGGGCGGCATAGTTTCTTCTGCTGGTTGGACAGATGTTGGACACAGCGTCGATAACTTTTCTGCAACAATGGAAAATTTATTAAACAAAATATCAACAACTGCGACATCTACCACTGAACACGCAACACAAATACAAGAACAAATAAACCTTTCTTTGGACACAGAACGTCAAATAAATGAACAATTACAATCAACATTTAATTCAAATACTGAAAACATGAATAAATTGACTGCTTCGGCAAACGCTTTACAGCAGCAATTAACAGACCTTAGCACAAGTGTGGCAAACGGCTTTGAAAACGTCACAAAATCATCAGGTGAATATAATGATACTATGCACCAAAACGATAAGTTATTAAGTGATTATTTAACCAAACTGGCCGAATTTACAAAGCGCGCAAACAAAGAATTAACACGCCAGGTTAACACGATGACTGAAACAGCAAATGTTGTTGGGGCAAACATTAGATTGGCAGAATCTTCGATTGATAAACAATTACGTAAATTAGAAAGCGCGATAGAGGCATTAAACAATTCCACCACCAACACAACTGCGTCGGTACGTGGAATAACCAACGAATTGGCTGGTCTTACCAATCGTTTTGATGGCGAAATACACGAATTTTCAACCGGGGTCGTCAAAGAAATCAAAGATGTTTCTGGTGTTGCCAATGAAACACTTGAAAACACGAAAACGGCGGCGACAGAATTTGCTAATTCTGTGAAAACTATGGGGATTGGTGTACGCGAAACATTAATAGAAATGAACAAAGCACACACCCAACTTGCCGGACAATCCGAAAACCTTATTACAATGTCTCGCGAAACCACAGAACAATTAAAACCATTGTCTGAATTAATTGAAAAGTATTATGTTGCCCTGCCCGACCTTGCCTCTGGTTCACGCGATATGAGTGAAAATCTTAATCAAATCGTGAACACGTTGGTTGAAAAAATTAATGTTATGAAGACTACCATTGCTGAATCTTTGGAAAACATAAATAATTCTTCGGTACAACTTGGCGATGTTGCCGGCCAATCGCGCCAACAAATGATTGATTTAATGGCCGATTATGCCAAGGCTATTGAAGCAATGCAAAGTTTGAACAAACAAATGATGGTGGCACGTGCTTCCGCGCCAATGGACGCAATCAAAGTTGCCCCAACAGCTTCGTATAAACCGTTAAGCACGAAAGACTTTATGAATCAGGCCGACAAATTATTTGAAAAATTATACGAACAATCAGTTGATTTGACACGCGCTTCTGGGGCACAGATTCCAGACATTGTATGGAAAAAATATAATGACGGCGACAATAAAATCTTTGCCAAATGGCTTGTCAAAATGTTTAACGCAACAGACAAAAAACAAATTCGCGAAATGTTAAAGTCTGACAAGGTATTTAATTCCCAGGCAACACAATTTGTTCGCAATTTTGATAAAATATTAAGCGGCGCAGAACAAACAAATGATGCCGACCAGGTTAAAAGCGCGCTTTTGAAAACAGATTTGGGAACGATATACACAATCATAAGCAAAGGTGTATAAACAAATAAAAAACAACGCCTGAATAGGCGTTATTTTGTTTGTGAATATATTTCATTAAGAAGATACAAAAGGCAACTTGGTTTGCCTTTTTTATAAACATCATAACCTTCGGGTAATTTGCGAGTTATAGAAAAATCTGGCACCAAATGTACGTTTTCGAAATCTTGTCTGTTGCTTGTATTATCTTTTCTGACACGTTTATCATCAGGCATATTTTGGCGCAAAGCAACAATTTCTTCGCCGTTAACACAAGGCAAAAACCATAAAATTTTGAAATTATAATTTTTATTCAAATTCTTTTTATTAAACCAATCTATCATTTGGCGAACATATTTAGGTTCAATAACATCATATGTAAAATTACAGCCCATATTATCAAAAATTTCAAATTCTGGCACACCATAAAGCCATTTTTTATCGCCTGGCTTCCAAAATTGTTCATTCACAAATAACCGTGTCGCAAAATGTTGTGTATCGAAATATTCTTCATCACAAAAATAGTATTCGCGACCATCCTTTTCGCCTTCACGCATGCCACGCGTCGTGGCAGAGCGTAAGTTATGCCAATTTTCAGCCGACAAATATTTTTGAATAAAAGTACTTTTTCCTGCCCCAGATGCACCAGTACAAAATACCATCAAATTTTTCTTCATTTGGGTTTCCTTTCTATCAAAAGCCCGCATTCGCGGGCCGTTGTTCATTTAACACTAATCTTCCAAGAAACTGCGCAATTTACGGGCGCGTGTTGGATGTTTTAATTTATTCAAAGCCTTTTGTTCAATTTGACGAATACGTTCACGCGTGACGCCAATGTATTCACCGACTTCTTCCAAAGTGCTTGTTTTATTAGTTGACATACCAAAACGCTGACGCAAAACAGTTTCTTCTTTTGGATCTAATTCAGCCAAAATCTGGGTCACAATCTTGCGCAAATTCTTTTGGGCCGCTGAAGTAAATGGATTCTTGGCGGTTTCGTCCGCGATAATTTCAATTCGCGAACTGTCATCTTCTGTACCAACAGGCGCTTCTAAAGACATTGGTTTAAGATTAACTTTCATAGCCTTGTGAATCTTTTCAACAGGCAAGTAAATAATCTTGGACAATTCTTCGGCAGTTGGCTGACGACCATATTTATGCATAAATTGACGCGAAGCACGTTGAATTTTATGTATGTTATCAATCATATGCACAGGGATACGAATTGTGCGTGCCTGGTCGGCAATACTGCGCGAAATACCCTGCTGAATCCAGTTTGTTGCATACGTTGAAAACTTATTCCCCAAACGATAATCAAATTTATCAACTGCCTTCATCAAACCAATATTACCATCTTGGACAAGGTCTGAAAAATCAAGTCCCAAACCACGATTGCTGGATTTTTTGGCAAATTTGATAACAAGACGAAGGTTGGCTTCTATCATTTCGCGCTTTGCGCGGGCCGCTTCGCTTTGGCCACGACGCACCAATTCCACAACCTTTTTATATTCCGAAGTCGGTTGGCCGGTTTCTTTGGCAATCGCAGTAATATCTTCTTGGATTTTCAAAACATCAGCCTGATGCTTTGTCGCAAAGTTTTGCCATGCTGCGCTTTTGTTTTTCGCCAGTTTTTTAACCCAATTACGATTGATTTCATTGCCAGTATATTCCGCCAAAAACTCTTCACGTTTAACCTTGCAAGAAAGAGCAAGACGCAACATTTTCCCTTCTAAGCCCATTAACAACTGATCACGTTTAGTCAACTTTTCCATAATTTCTGTGATTCTGTCGTCGTTAAGGCGGATTTTACCAACATATTCAAACAATTCCAGTCTTAATTTATTGTACTTTTTTTCCAAAACTTCGTCTGGTTTTGAAGATACCAACAGATTTTCAAGACGTTTTTCTTGTAATTTCTGCATACCAGAAAACACGCGCTTTATCTTGTTAAACAATTCAGTAATCATCGGCATCAAAGAATCTTCCATCACAGGAATTGGAACACCCGAAGAGCCACGTTGTCCATCTTCTTTCTTGTCTTCATCATCCATATCATCTTCGTCGTCAGATACAGATTCTTCCAACGCATCCAAATCATCATCATCCAAATCATCAACCTGATCAACACCTTTGGACTTTAATGTGTCGTTCAAAGCCGCCAATGATTTTTGTTCAGATTCGCTTGAATACATAACTTCTAAATTAACGATATGACGCAAACGAACATCGCCATTTAATAATTGTTGATACCAATCAAGCATCGCTTGAATTGTCATAGGGCTTTCGCAAAGCCCGTACACCATCAATCTTGATGCTGCTTCGATACGTTGGGCAATAGCGATTTCGCCCGCAGCAGTTAACAATTGAACCGTGCCGATTTGTTTCAAATAAGATTGAATTGAATCCTGGATACCAAGCACCAAATTGCCCGTAGAACTGCGTTCCAATTGCTTTGCATAATGTTCATAGTCTTCGTCATTAACATCAACCTGTTCGGCATCAGCATTTAACAAATCGCGGGTTTTATCATGAGAATAACTATCTTCGTCTTCGGCATAATACTTTTCCATGTCGCGCGTAAATCTGTCGCTGTCCGTTTCAAGAATTTCAAGACCCAAATCTTGCTTAAAAAATTCAACAACTTCGTCTTGTTCTTCTTCTGGAACTTCGTCTGCCTGGAAAGCATTATCAAAATCCATTTGTGAAAGATAGCCGACTTCGCTTGCCGACAAAGCCAATTCTTTAAGACTTTCCGGCAAAGAATCTACCAATAATTTTGTTGCTTCATCTAGTTTTTTAGCCATAAAAAAACCTTTGATTTATTTGTGAAACATAAAACCCTGCGAACTGCTTATCATTTGCCAGATTTGCGTTGAACCTTGGCCAAAGCGTCATGCACTGCAGATTCAGAAACCAAACCCAACACAATAGGACTTTGGATTTGAATCATAGAATAAGATTTATGTGTTTTATCACGAATAGATTTCACAGTTGGATTAGTGCTTCGCATAAGGCGCGCAATTTGTCCATCTGTCAATTCAGGATAATTTTTCAAAATCCACAAAATTCCACCCAAACGATTTTGACGGTGTAATTTTGGAGTGTATCCAACACCTTTTTTATTTTGTTTCTTTTGCGCTTCTACAATTGCTTCGCGCAAGACCAATCTTGCACTTGGATCTGCTTCGCATCTTTCAATATCTTCACGTGTGATTTGACCGCTTATAATCGGGTTAAGACCCTGCATCTTATTGGATTCAGCATCAGCGATGTTTTTAACTTCTAACTCATGCAGACCACAAAATTCACCAATTTGTTCAAATGTTAAAGCAGTATTTTCAATCAACCAAAGTGCGGTAGATTTAGGCATATATGGATAATTCATGAATTTTCCCTTTGTTTGTACGCGCCTTAATATAGCACAAAACGCGCCATATTCAAGCAGTTTTTTATAAAAATTTTATTGTTTTTTTACCAATTTGAAACCATCGACAGTATCCATAACTGTCCATCCTTTGACATCAATTTGGCCACGCAATGAATCAGCCGTCGAAAAATCACGATTCTTTTTTGCCATCAAACGTTTTTGCGCCATTTCTTGGATTTCTTGTGGCGCTGTTTCTGTTTCCAAGGCACGCAATTTTTTAGCTTTTTCAACCAATTTCAATCCCAATAATTCATCAACAAAATCAAACAAAGCCAATTTAGTTGCCCCATTTACAGAATTATCTTTTAACAAATCTTGGACAACAACCAAAGATTCAGCGGTTTTAAGATTGTCTGAGACAGGCGCCAAAATCTTGTCATGCCATTGTTGATACAAATCTTTATCAACCGATACTGTATCATTTAACGCCATTAAATCAGCAATTTTGCGAACAAGGTTTTTATAGCCTGATGCCGCTGATTCCAAGGCTTCAAACGAAAAGGCAAGTTGTGATTGATAATGCCCCAGTACAATCCAATAGCGATATACAATCGGATCAATATTTCTTGCACGAACAGCATTCATGCCCAAAAATTCACCCTTGGATTTTGACATTTTATCGCCGCTTTTATCAACCAAAAAACTGAAATGAACCCAATAATGAACCCAAGGTTTTCCAACAATCGGCTCTGATTGTGCGATTTCATTGGTATGATGAACGCGCGACAAATCTTCGCCCCCAGTATGAATATCAAAATGTGCCCCCAATAACTTCATACTCATCACACAGCATTCTGTATGCCAACCTGGAAAACCAACACCCCAAGGCGAATCCCACTCCATTTGACGCTTAACATCTTTTGGTGAATATTTCCAAAGTGCAAAATCAGTTGGATTTTTCTTGGCATCATTATATTCAACACGCGCACCAGCACGTTGCCCAGACAAAGTGCCACCTGTTAAAGCACCATAATCAGCAAATTTTGAAGTATCGTAATAAATTCCATCATTTGGTATTTCGTATGTATACCCCAATTTTTCCAGTTTTTGAATCAATTCAATTTGTTCGTTGATATATTCTGTTGCGCGTGGCATATCTGTTGGACGCATAATATTCAAATCATCACTGTCGTGTAAAAATTCATCCAAATAAAATTTAGCAATATCCCACACAGATTTATTATCGCGGGCCGCACCCTTTTCCATTTTATCTTCGCCGGAATCATTTTCTTCGTTCGTCAAATGCCCCACATCAGTTATATTCATAACATGATGAACAGTAAAACCATTTGCCAAAAACATACGCTTTAACAAATCGTTATGAACCATCGTGCGCAAATTTCCAAGGTGCGCATAATGATACACTGTTGGGCCACAAGAATAAAAACCAACATGATTTGGAATAATTGGCACAAAGTCTTCTGTTTTACGGGTTAAAGTATTAAAAAGTCTTATCTGCATTGTAAATTCCTTTGATTCAATTTGGATAATACAAGATTGAAAGCAATAATGCAAATAGTATATTTGAAAAATAAAAAGACCGCCAAATGGCGGCCTTTATCTGGTTTAATATTCCCTTTGACGCAAAGTATCAACAATATTTTGCGTGGTCGGTATGGTATCCAATATACTTTCAATATATGTAAGTTTGCCCGGTTCCCAACCTTCTATTTGTTTGATTGCCAAAACAACCAGATTTAATTCTTCTTCGGTTAAATCACATACTTTTTTTGTTAATTCAACACCTGTGATTTTTGCCAATCTTTGTTGATAAGAACGCGTGTTATTTTCAGTTGGTGGTGCATATTTGAATATCGCCGATTTAAGTGTTAAATTACGATACCCATCACTGCAAAGCAATGCTTTGACACCATCGAATCCATCTTCTTCACTTGCGAACACAGCAAAACGATTAACGCAACATACAGCACCCCAACCACTGCGAATACATCCTGGGTTTTTATTACGCCATGCCAAAGTTCCACCCTGACGAATTTCAGTAGAACCATCCGGATAGATATATTTCACGCTTTTGTTATCAACAATTATCGTCAATCCTGATTCACTGGTGAAAGTTTGTGGTTTGAATACCTTTGGCTTTTTTGCCACTGGTTTCTTTTTTATAATTTTTGGTTTAATATTATTGTCTTGTTTGATATTATTATCGGGCGCAAATTGTACACTATTAACCACAGAATCATTATTCATAACAACATTATTCATTATAAAACCAGTATCAATACTTGGTCTTGCCATTGGCAAAGATAAATTATCCACAACATACGTATTTGAATAATTCATACCGTACACAGAATTAAAAGCCCCGACCTTTTTCGACATAAAATCTGATTCTTGCTTCTGTTGTGATGACGTCGCTTGTTTAGTTTGAAGACTTAAAACCGTTAACAACGCTGTTAAAAAAACAGTTTTTACATGATATGGAATATTATTATAAAATTTATCATTCATTTTGGTTCTCCTTTTGGTTTTTTACAGTATCAACAAGGAAAAACACACCACCAAGGCAATGTAAATCCATACAAAATACTTCTTTTTGGGATTGGTTCGTCGACAACAAAGAAACATTGCGACGTACATTCAGACAATTGATCAGACAAATGTCCCGGCTTGTCATTATCGACCTTGACAGCCCGCCCCGCTTTGGGGGAACCAAGTTAGTAAGAATATAGTAAAAAAATACTGTTTTGTCAATAGGTTTTTACGCCTTTGTGTGATTTTTTTCTTGATAAAAATAAAAAACATAAAAACACTCTTGCTTTTTTTTAAGCGCTTATATATAATACCACCAGTTTGGAGCGTTGGCAGAGTGGTAATGCAGCGGATTGCTAATCCGTGACCGTGTTTTAGCGGTCCATAGGTTCGAGTCCTATACGCTCCGCCATAAAATTTAAACCACCTTTTCGGTGGTTTTAATTTTATCTGCGTATTGTTTGACTTGAATCATATACAAAACAATAAAAACCGCCGGACGGCGGTTTTTATTTACACTTGTCTTTCTTCGCTGACATGGTCTGGTTGAAAAATTTCAACGTCGCGTGTCATAGATAAAAACTTTTTAACACGGTTTGGCACTAATTCTTCAACAGGAACTTCTTGTAATTCTTTGATTGCGTCGGCAACAGTTTTCCCAACCATTTCCATTGTCGTTTGCCAATCTTTATGCGCGCCGCCCGCCGGTTCATTTATGATTTTATCAATCACATTAAGTGACGCCATATCACGCGCAGTCAATTTAAGCGCAGTTGCCGCCTGGGCCTTGAACTTATTATCTTTCCATAAAATACTTGCGCAAGATTCAGGCGCAATTACAGAATAAATTGCGTTTTCCAACATAAAGATTTTATCGCCAGTACCAATTGCGATTGCGCCACCAGAACCACCTTCGCCGACATTAACCGCAACATAAGGTGTTTTTACACTTAATCCCGTAGCGATTGTTTCAGCCACAGCCTGGGATTGGCCGCGTTCTTCGGCCGCGCCGCCGGCAAAAGCACCCGCAGTATCAAACAAAGAAATTATCGGCAAATTGAATTTTTCAGCCAATTTCATTAAACGCACAGCCTTGCGATAACCTTCTGGATTAGGCATACCAAATCTATGCTTTTGACGGGTTTCGATATTACGACCCTTTTCCTGACCAATTACAACAGATGGAATACCATACCAATAGCCAATACCACCGCACATTGCCGCATCTTCACCAAAACATCTGTCCCCTGCAAGGTATGTCCAGTTATCGACAATCCCACTTACATAATCCAACAAATGTGGTCTGTTTTCATTACGCGCCAATAACACCCTGTCGTATTCAGGGCTTTTACCCATATCACGTGATTTCTTTGGTGTATCAAATTTCGGTGTTTTTATATCTATGACCTTGGCATCACGTGGTTGCTTCATCAACACAGACAATATACGTTCAAGATTTTCTTTTAATTCAGAACGGTCGGCAACGATATCGACCATACCATGATCGTACAAATAATCCGCAGTTTGGAAATTAGACGGTAATTTTTCATGTATATTCTGTTCGATTACACGACGGCCTGCAAAGCCGATACGTGCCCCACGTTCAGCAATATGAATATCGCCAAGCATTGCGAACGACGCGGTGACACCGCCAAAAGTTGGATCTGTCAGTATAACAATATACGGCAACTTGTTCTCGTGTAATTTGTTCACAGCAACAGTTGTGCGCGCCATTTGCATCAATGACAAGATATTTTCTTGCATACGTGCACCACCACTGCATGTCACCATAACAAAAGGATTTTTTAATTCAATCGCGTGTTCGATACTTGCGATTATCGCATCGCCAGCAGCGCGTCCCATAGACCCCATCATAAAATCGCCGTTCATAACACAAACAGTCGCCGGTATGCCCCCTATTTTTCCATCAGCAGTTGATATAGCGTCCTTGGCCCCAGTGTCTTCACGTGCCTCTGCCAATCTGTCTTTGTACGAAACCCTGTCTACAAAGTTTAATGGGTCATCACTTGGTGTTATAAAATCAAATTTCTGCCAATCAATATTATCAAAAAGCAAATCGAATCTTTGCTTTGGATTCATAATAAACGCACGATTACAGCGCGGACATACATAATGATTATTCTTGTAATCTTTATAAAAGACAAGACGACCGCAAGCCTCGCACTTAATCCACATAAGACGGCGGACGCGGTCATATCTATCACGATTATGATTTTTTATTCCAGCAGACATATTATTATCCATTCATTTTTTTAGTTAAATCACGACCTGGCTTAAACAATACTGTTTTTCCAGCAGGCACCAACATCGTTTCACCTGTTGTTGGATTATACCCGTTCTTTGGCGAATGAGTGCGTGCCTGGAAAGAACCAAGCCCGCGAATTTCAATTCTGTTATCATGTGCCACAGCAGACACCATTTCATCCACAACAGCGTCAAGCATTTGCGCAGCATCGCTTTCGCGCATATTCTTAAACTGGACCTGAACAGTTCTAATAATATCCGAACGTTTCATCAATAACACCCTTTGAATTTTATCTTATGATATCACATTTTACACAAAATAAAGTAATTTCGCAAATCTTTTTATAATCTAAGAAAAACCTCTTATGCAACAGTGTAAAAACTTTTGGTATTTTATCTACACAAAGGAGATTATTATGCAAGAAAACACAACAGAAATCCCAACATATAAACTTCCATTGATTGGAGACAAAGCACCTGCTTTCCAAACAAACACTACAAACGGCACAATAAATTTTCCAGAAGATTTTAAAGGGCATTGGGTCGTTTTATTTTCGCACCCAATGGATTTTACACCTGTATGCACAACAGAATTTTTAGCATTTCAAACCCAAATTAATGATTTTCACAAACTGGATACAGATATAATCGGGCTTTCAGTTGGCGGAATACCATCACACTTGGCATGGTTTCGTTCAATTCACGATGATATAAAATTTCAAAATAAAAAAAATATCGAAATCACTTTTCCTGTGATTGCTGACCTTGATTTACATATCGCAAAAATGTATGGAATGATTCATCCTGAAACTTCGGAAACAAAAACTGTACGTGCTGTATTTATCATCGACCCCAAAGGAATAATAAGAACTATATTATATTACCCGCAAACAACAGGGCGAAATATAAAAGAAATACTGCGCATCTTGATGGCTTTGCGAACCACAGATGCTTTTGCTGTATCTACACCAGCCGATTGGATGCCTGGCGAAAAAGTGATAGAACCAGCACCACAAACAGCAAAAGACATGAATCAAAGAATCAAACAAGACGATAAAAACATTAATGTTTTGGCATGGTATCTGGCTTTGCGTGATTTGCCAAAAGACAAAGTGTACGACAAGATTGTAAAAAAGTAATCGAACTTCGATTTTTGAAAATTTTTATAATTGTTCATCCGCGGGTTGGCCATGCGCTTCGCTCTGGCCTACCCCTCCATCCCCGCCAATAAAATCAAAAAATCCACACAAAGGTGGATTTTTAAGATTTTCTCATGGCTATATGTTTTTCTGTGCGACCATCTTGATAAACAATAATCAAAATTACAAAAATCTCGTAAACTTCGATTTTTGAAAATTTTTATAATTGTTCATCCGCGGGTTGGCCATGCGCTTCGCTCTGGCCTACCCCTCCATCCCCGCCAATAAAATCAAAAAATCCACACAAAGGTGGATTTTTAAGATTT